>Ga0172381_10001427_pt1 | contig 28145 bp, 28 predicted proteins | sample Leawel6488metaG_FD_119754 | JGI IMG/M metagenome (GOLD analysis project Ga0172381, IMG submission 119754) | Leachate microbial communities from a municipal landfill in Southern Ontario, Canada - Leachate well 64-88 metaG | ecosystem: Engineered > Solid waste > Landfill > Unclassified | place... | reverse complement strand
CGCATTTTAAACGAAAAAGAAATAAATAAAAAAGACCTTATTGGTCTTAATTATGTCGCCGTTGTTTCTGGAGCTTCGACTCCGCTGGAAACGACGAAACGCGTTGTCGAATTACTTAAGAAGCTATAATAACTTCCGGAGTTTCCTCATGATTAATGGCGATGATATTTAGATCACCATTAATTTCTTTAAGAATTTTACTCATCTGCGCCACGAAAATTCTTTCGATTTCGTGTGGCAAATCAAGATAATTGTACTTGTGCAAAATAATATCGCGTCGGACATGATGAGGAGCGTCACCGCTTATGTAGAGATCATAACCTTCAAGCATCGCGTTTTGATAATAGGAACTTCCACCTCCGCCGATAATGGCGACTGTTTCGATTTCTTCTTTTCCGCCATTAATTAGCAATCCATAAGGAACCTTAAGCAAGCGCGCGGCTTGTTTGGCGAAATCTTTAATTAGCATCTTTTGAGCCAACCGTCCACCACGAGCCATCGGCATGCTTTCAAGTTGACGGACATCGAGAAGATTAAGGGCTGACGCTAAAGCGTCATTCATTCCGTCTTTTCCCCTGTCAAAGTTTGTGTGCATGCTGTAAACAGGAATGCCGAGGGCATCAACTTTTTCAGTCAGTTTTTTCTTTAATTCGTCATTTTTAAAGACTTTATAGCGAGTTCCAAAAAGAAACGGGTGATGACTCAAGATTAAATCAACCTTGCTATCGTCCAATGCTTCGATGCGGCGCATAACTTCATCATCAAAATCAAGACAGACGACGATGCGTTTAGTTTCTTCTTTAAACTTTCCAGTCATTAATCCAACATAATCACCAGGTTCGGCGATGCGCTTGGGAAAGCGCGTTGCTAGTTTGCGAAGTAGAGCTCTAGTTCTCATAAGGTAGCAAAGCCTCTCTTTCTTGAATTAACATTTGTTTCATTAGTTGCGGTAAATCTTTTGCCAAAATCACATCAATTTTCTTAATGAGAACTTTGGCGTATTGTCGAAATTCCGGACTTTTGATAATAATCGGACCACGCCGATATTCAAAATCTGAATAATTAACTTCCTTGTCACTTCTTATGAACTTGATTATTTCATAATACTTGCGGTTTTCGTCAACAAGCACTTCATCTTGAATGATAAAACCGAGTTCTATGATGTAACGTCGGACTTCTCCGATTGACGTATGTGAGTCAGTAATAATGGTATTAACGTTATTTAAGTTCGAAAGTCCGTCCTTTAAAATATTAACAATTGTGTCACCACCCATGCCGGCTAGAACAATCGTGTCGACATCATTTTCAAGCTTGGTGATGCCGTCTTGGAAAACGGGCAATAATTCCGCAACGCTTTGATGGTCTAAATTATCTTTAAGAATACGAAAAGGTCCTGGCTTATTTTCGATGCCGTAGCCTTTGGCTATCACTCCTTGATTAGCTAAATGAAGGAGTAACTTACCGTGATCGGCACCGACATCGGCAACGACGGCGCATTTATCGATAAATTCGGCAATGGCTTTGAGCCGTTTTCCTATTCTGATCATCGCGAATCACGAAAGTCTCCTAATCTTTTCGCCCTGGTCGGGTGACGAAGTTTGCGAATGGCTTTTGCTTCGATTTGACGAATACGTTCACGAGTGACGCCAAATTCGCGACCGACTTCTTCAAGCGTCCGCGGACGGTTGTCATCAAGTCCGTAGCGAAGGCGGAGAACCCTCTCTTCACGGTCAGTTAAGTCTTTCATAACTTCGTATAATTCATCCTTTAAGAGTGATTTAGTCGTGAATTCAACAGGAGTTTCTGCTTCTTTATCTTCAATAAAATCTCCGAGATGCGAATCTTCTTCTTCACCAATTGGTGATTCCAAAGAGACAGGATCAAGGGCGATTCTTTGGATTTCGCGAATTCGTTCAGGTGACAAATAGCCTTCGAGTTCGGTTGAAATTTCCTCAGCCGTCGGTTCGCGGCCGAAGCGCTGAACGAGTTGTCTTTGGACTCGCTTCATCTTATTAATTGTTTCCACCATATGAACGGGAATACGGATGGTGCGCGCCTGATCGGCGATAGCGCGAGCTATCGATTGACGAATCCACCATGTCGCATAAGTTGAAAACTTAAAGCCTTTCGTATAGTCAAATTTATCGACCGCCTTCATCAAACCGAGATTGCCTTCTTGAATTAAATCCAAGAAATCCATGGCTTTGCCACGGCTGTAATGCTTAGCGATGTTAATAACCAGACGTAAATTAGCGTTAATTAATGCATTTTTGGCTGCCATGTCACCTTCTAAAATACGCTTGGCGAGAATTGGCTCTTCTTCGGGACGTAGTAAATCGACCCGGCCAATTTCTTTTAGATACATTTTTACTGAGTCGTTAACCTTGACTTCGCCGGTAGCGATTTTAGATAAATCATCGATAACCTCGACTTTTTCTTCTTCGTCTTCTTCATCCGCGTCATCGTCAATTAGATCGTCATCGGTTAGCGAAGCAGCCTTAGCGATTTCTTCTGCGGGTACATCATCAATTTCCGCTTCGGCATCGATGTCAGAAATAACATCAACCCCTTTGCTTTTGAAGAACACAATCAAATCCTCAACATCCTGGTCAGATAAATCGAGATGGGATGTTTCATCGAGAACCTCGCTCATGTCAATAAAGCCACGTTCTTTGAACGTTTTGATAATTCTCTTCTTAATCGTCTCTAGAGATTCAATTTCTTCATCTTCATCAACGATAACGATTGGATCTTCTTCTTCTTCGTCGATAGCTTTCTTTGCTTTTTTGGTTTCTTTCGCTTTCGCTTTTGTTGCCTTTTTAACTTCGACATCATTTTTTTTACTTTTTTCTGTCTTAGTCGTAACTTTAGCTGATTTAATTTTCTTGACTTCTTTTTCCGTCACTTCAACGTTTTCTTTCTTCTTGGCCATATTCTTTCCTCCTCGGCTATTTGCCGATTTTTTTCATTTTGCGACGGTTGTAATCGTCGATGATGCGAGCCTGCTCGCGTGGTGTTTTGCCGAGTAATGATTTTTTCAGGGCTTCTTTTTCGTATAAGTTTTGTGTTTCTTCTTTAATCACATCGCGAATCTCATTAAGACTTTTGTCAGTCGGATCGGGATAGATGTTTTTGGCGTATAAGCCCGTTATCTCATCGATTATCTCATCTTTGTTAGGTGTTTCCTTCATTGATATTTCATTGATAAGAAGCGAGACGTCAATCTCTTCGTGTTTCGACAAATAATCGATGATATGAAGAGCGATATGACGGTATACTTCTATATAGAAGTACTGAACATTCTTCTCATAGAAGTCAACGGCATTTTTATCCTTAAACATGCTGTATAAAAGCTGTCGTTCCGCGTTTTGCAAACGTCTTAAGTCTTTTCTAAAGGGCTTAAACTCCATCTCTGGTAAAATAGTTGTTTGCGGAGTTTCACTACTTGAGCGGCTGCGAGCTTCGTCAACGAATTTGGCAATAGCTTGCGCGTCAAAACGCGTGACTTTCGAAAGACGAAAAATACGATTATCAAGGTCAATACCTTTAGGGATTTGCACGAGCATCGGCAAAAAGTGATTAACGACCTTCTGGCGATCTTCGAGCGAACCTAAAGGGTTCGTGTGTTGATAATAATTTAAGGCGAATTCGAAAGGATCAACTAGTGTATTCAAATATTTGCGAAGAGTTTCTTCACCATCCGTCTGCAATATCTCGTCGGGGTCCTTTTCGTTTCCTGGCTCGGAAACAAGGCGATATTTAACGCCTGCGCTATCAAGGACGCTCATAATGCGCATCATTGCCATCTGACCAGCGGAATCACCGTCAAGACAAAGACGGATTTCAACGTTCAAGCGCCGCAAGACAGATGCCTGGTCTCTTGTCAAAGCAGTTCCCATAATGGCGATCGCCGACTTAATTCCGATTTTATCGAGGGCAAAAACATCCATGAAACCTTCGAGTACATATATGTAACCGTCGTGCTTGGTCGTCATTTTTGCATTATGCAAATTGTACAAAATAGAACTCTTATGGAAAAGCTTGGTTTCGGGTGAGTTAACGTATTTCGGTCCCTCAGTATCATCAAAAAGTTTACGGGCGCTGTAGCCGATTATTTTGCCGTCACCATCGTGAATCGGAAAAATAAGTCGTCCAGCGTTAGAGTCAGAAGTTCCTTCACCTTTGGCTAAAGCGATGCCAATGCCTTCGATAGTCTTAAGACTATAACCCTTTTGCTGTAAATAAGAAACGGTTCCTTTACCGTCTTTAATGGCATAGCCTAGACGAAACCGCTCTTGCTGATCTTGATCAATGTGGCGAGTGCCTAAATAGCCACGGGCCATTGAACCTTCTTCAGTCGAAAGGCCGAATTGATAATAAGTTGTTAAATCTTCGATACATTCTTGCAATGGCGCAAGTGTTTCATCAACCTGGATTTGGTGAAGTGGCTTTGCAAGTCGTATATCCTGAAAGCCGATAATTTCTGCCGTTTTGCGAATAGCCTGCTGAAAAGGAATCTTCTCATACTTTTCGACAAAACCAATCGCATTTCCGCCCGCGCCACAGACAAAGCATTTAAAGATTTGTTTTTCTTTTGATATCATCATCGAAGGATTTTTGTCGTCATGGAAAGGACAAAGAGCCACATAATTGCGACCTTTTTGAATCACATTAATGTAACTTGAAATCACATTGACAATATCAGCCTGTTTTAGAATATCATCAACTAAACTTGATTCATATATCATAATATATGGTCCCTCCTTTCTAAACTAAAAATATACTAAATAAATACTAATAGAACAATTTAACACTGAAATAGCCAACTAATTCCTTAATTGGCAGACGGATTTGATTCATCGTGTCGCGATCGCGTATTGTAACGCTTTGGTCATCGGTGGTATCAAAGTCAACCGTCACGGCATATGGTGTGCCAATTGCATCCTGGCGACGATAACGCTTGCCGATACTTCCTGTTTCATCATAAGTGACAGAGAAATACTTATTAAGTATTGTCAGTACTTCTTTAGCTTTTTCATTAAGCTGTTTACTTAAAGGTAATATAGCGACCTTATAGGGTGCTAAAGCGGGATGGAGTCTCATAACAATCCGCGAATCTTTTTCAAGTTGTTCTTCTTCATAGGCATCGCACATAACCGTCAGCATGAGGCGATCGACGCCAAAAGAGGGTTCGATACAATATGGAACGTACTTTTCACCGCTTTCGCTGTCGAGGTAATCGAGTGACTCACCACTATGTTCCATATGGCGTTTCAAATCATAATCAGTGCGGTCGGCAATACCGAGCAATTCTCCCCAACCAAACGGGAATTCATATTCAATATCACATGTTGCTTTTGAATAAAAAGCAAGTTCTTTGGAATCGTGATCGCGATAACGGAGTTTATCTTGATTAATATTTAAACTTTTAAGAAATTTTAAACTGTAATTTTTCCAGTATTCAAACCATTCGAGGTCAGTGCCTGGTTTGCAAAAGAATTCGAGTTCGGCCTGTTCAAACTCGCGAGTTCTAAAAATGAAGTTCCCGGGAGTAATCTCATTACGGAAGCTCTTGCCGATATTACAAATACCTAAAGGTAATTTGCGGCGTGTCGTTCTTTGGATGTTGCGAAAATTTACAAAGATGCCTTGAGCTGTCTCCGGGCGAAGATAGACAACAGATTTTGAATCTTCGACCACGCCGATATGCGTTTTGAACATCATATTGAATTGGCGAATTTCGGTAAAAGCGGATTTTCCGCAAACAGGGCAAGGAATCTTTTTATCTTTGATAAGGTTGTTCATTTCCTCGTTTGATAAACCGGTAACATTAATTTCGGGATGAGCCTTGCTAATTAATTCATCAGCCCGGTGTCTAGCCCGGCAACTCTTACAGTCAATTAAAGGATCGTTAAAAGCCGAAACATGGCCAGTCGCCTCCCAAACGCGGGGATTCATAAGAATCGAAGCATCAATACCGACATTAGTCGGTGATTCTTGCACGAACTTCTTCCACCATACTCTTTTAAGATTGTTTTTTAACTCAGAACCAAGCGGTCCGTAGTCCCAAGTATTTGATAGACCACCATAAATTTCCGAACCTTGATAGACAAAACCGCTTGTGACTAAATGGTTCACGATCGTGTCAAATTCATATTTCATATGTCTTCCTCCGCGAAATCTCGCAAGCCGCCCAAGTGTATGCTCTCGTGGACGAGTTGTCAACCTATTATAAGTGTATTTATTAAAACTATGCCGCTTTTTCTAAAAGAAAGATACTCTTGAGTTTGACGCCAGCGACATCTTGAATGTAAATAGCCAGGTCTTTAATGATTTCCAAGCATTCACCGCTTTCAAAAGTAACGCGGTCATAATCTTCGGGTTTAGCTAAAAAGATTTGGCGAAGAATCTTTAGTTGTCGCTCATTTCTTTTTTGATGGCGTAGGGCATCGAAGCAAGGTCCCGCGACAAATCCCCCGTCTAGATAGGAAATCGCTGTAATATCGCTTCTTTGACCGGAAATAACGCATTTTGTGACTTCAAGTCCATAGCCGGTTGCTTTTAAAACCGCCGCAAAGTATAAAAGAACAATCGTCAGAGGATGAAAACCCTCATCGATTTTTCTTAGAGCCATATCTAAATAAGGAAATATTTTTACAGCTTCTTCATTTTCAATCGTCTTGTTTGTTAATTCGCCGATAAAAGATAAGGCTGTTAGACACTGAAGCCCTTCTTTTGCCTTTGAATAGGATTCTATTACTGTTCCGGTTTGAAGATTAAGTCCTTCTTTACCTTTGGTAAGCATTAAACGCGATTTGGTGAATGGCTGAATACTTGCCATGTTTTTGCTGGAAATGCCCAAAACCCCTCGCGCTAAAAAGGAATAGGTTTTATTTTCGGCGACGACATTGATCATCGCGTCTTTTTCTTTAAACGGCGTTAAACGCGTGACAACACCGATAATTTCCATTACTTATATCCGTATTCTTTTAAGAGATGGGGATTGTTCATCCAATCTTTTTTGACCGCGACATAAAGTTGCAAATACGTCATCTTGTTATAACGTTCTTCTAACGCTTCTCGCGCTTTAATGCCAAGTGCTTTGATCCGCGAGCCATCTTTGCCGATAACAATGGCTTTTTGTGAGGACTTATCGACGATAATTAAAGCTTCAACGACCACCGCTTTACTTTTTATCTGAAATTTTTCGATGGCGACGGCAATTTGATGAGGCACTTCCTCACGTAGTTGCATTAAGACTTGTTCGCGAATTAACTCTTTTATAAAGAATTGTTCATCACGATCGCTGATTGAACCGACCGGATAATAACGCGGACCTTCTTCAAGATGCGATTTGATTTCTTTTAATAAACCATCGACATTAAAAAGCCGAATGGCACTCATCTCGATAATTTTTGCGTTGCTATATAACTCTTGGTAACGATCTTTTAGACTTTGAACTTGTTCAATCTTGGCTAAATCAATTTTATTGATAACAATAATTAACGGGCAGTCAACTTTTAATTCAGAAACGAGAAATTTATCACCATCACCAAATGATTTGGAAGCATCAACGACCAAAACGACCGCTTCAACACCAGAAGTCGAGGACAAGGCGCTTTGATTCATAATTCGGCCTAATTCGTGATGTGGTTTATGAATTCCGGGCGTGTCGACAAAAATAATTTGGCTTTCTTCATCTTCATAAATGCCTTTAGTATTATCTCTTGTCGTTTGCGATTTATTCGTGACTATCGATACTTTACGATTGACAAGAGCGTTTAAAATCGTCGATTTACCGACGTTTGGACGACCGATAATTGCTACAAAGCCTGACTTCATCTATAAGTCACTTCCGTCAAAGGCAAATGGTAAAAGTTCGGCAATCGTCGTCTCTTTAATGGCGCCTTGCAAGTTAGCCATGTAAATTGGAGCATCCATCGGAAAAAGTTCGCTGATGACTTGGCGGCAAGCTCCACAAGGAGTAATCGGTGTATCGGTATCTCCGACGACAGCCATTGCCACGAAATCTTCTTTGCTTTTGTGATCCATAAACGCTCCATAAAGGGCATTACGTTCAGCACACATACTTAGTGGATAAGAAGCGTTTTCGATGTTACTGCCGACATAAACTGAACCATCCTTGCAAAGCAAAGCAGCTCCGACGGCAAAATGCGAGTAGGGTGAATAAGAAAGGCTTCTGGCCTCAACGGCAAGTTCGATTAATTGTTCTTTGTTCATCTTTTTTTCTCCTGATCAAGGATTTGCTCTTGTAAAGCAAACATTATCTTTTCTTGTTCTTCGGTTTCATGATTATAACCGAGTAAATGAAGAATACCATGCGTGAAGAGAAATTTCATCTCTCTTTGTAAGGAATGGGCATAAGCTTTGGCCTGACGCTTTGCCGTCTCGTAAGAAATCATGATTTCGCCAAGGAGGCGTGGCACATCACCTTTGATGGTGATTTCAGTTTCGATATGGTCAAGAAAAGCAAAACTGATAATATCAGTCGGCACATCCTTTCCGCGATAAGCTTTATTAATTGCTTGTATTTCGGCATCACTAACGATATTAACTTCGATAACATAATCACTTTCATTTTTTAAAAAGGCAAAAATCGCGAGCGCTAAATTGCGATAAATCGTTTCATAGTCGCTAAAAGACGAAGGGCCCGTATTTGTGAAGGTGATTTCCATTTCGTGTACCAATAATAGTATTTTATCACATTTATAATAAATTATACTATCTCACAAATTGGTCTTTAAAAGCCGCTGTCTCTCGTTTGATTTTATTAATACTGAGCAATGAATTTAATAGTTTGCCGACATTTTCATAAAATAGTAGATAAACAAAGAAGTGAAACAGAAAGTAGTTAAGCGTCGCCTCAGCGCTAATCGCCGCATATGTAAGAGCTGAGACACCAACTAAAAAGAGCCCGAGATATTTTCGCGTTATGGCGCTTTTGGCGATAAACAAAGCAAGCGAACTCATCTTCTGATAGTTATTCAACACATCACTTTTATTCAGCCCCTTAAGGAAACTTTCATCTTCAATCTTTTCCAGCACCTTCCGATGCGTATCATCAACGTATTTACAAAGTAAAAAATCACAAAACGCAAAGACGATTAACACAAGCAGAAAAAGAAGATTTCGCAAGTCGTTAAAGGTCAAGATAAATATAGCGAAAAAAGTAATAATGACTGAGCCGATAATCATTTGTGGAAACATAAAATAGTTCTTCTTAAACTCGTGAAATTTTACGAATTTCTTTTTCATAACCGCCTTGTCATCATCATATGTTCGATGCATATAACAATCATCGAATTGTGACAATACGCCAAGTTGAAAACGGCGAAAAAGCAATTCACAGACGACAAATAGAGCGAAGAACAAAAGAGGATAGACAAAATAGGTTTGCGAAGAGACAAAAGCAAAGCCTAATAAAGCAAAGAGGGCCGAAAAAGTTTGAAGAGTAAACAAAAGTAGTTGCTTTGAAAATTGGATAATTGGTTTTTCTTTTTGAAGAGTGCCCGCTTTGCTAACTTTGCTGATTTGGATAAAAGAACCATCCCACCGCTTAATAAAATCCTCATAACGATATGTTGCTGCTCCCGAGGCGGGATCGTCGATAAATACTTTGTTTCCTTTTATTTTTCGTAAGACTACTAAATGTAAACTATTGTTTTGATTTACAAGTGAGACGAGAAGCGGCCACGATTTCTGTTTCTTGATTTCGACATTATCGATGAGTTTATAAGCCGTTAGTGTCACGCTATGTCTTGAGGCAATTTCTATTAGGTCACGATACGAATAGCGCCCATTCTTTTCAACTGGTTTGGCAAGGCTTAAATATTTCGTAGTTTGATGAGCATAACAAAGCAACATCTTAAGCGAAGCAAATCCGCAGTCAAAATCGTTTCCCTGATATGTGAAATAGCGCATGGATGAATCAAAGGATATATAAGCAAATAGACATACAATTTGAAACAAATAAAAAAAGGAAGCAGCGCTTCCAGTTTTTGTCTTTAGTACTTTTTACGGCGAGCCATCTCGCTTTTCATTTTCCTTTTCAGGCCTGTTTTGAGATAGAATTCGCGCTTGCGGGCTTCCTGAAGTGTTCCCGCCTTATTGACTTGACGCTTAAAACGACGTAGCGCTTCATCAAGAGACTCATTGTCTCGGACGACTGTTTTTGGCATGTTTACACCTCCCTTCGCAAGTTTATTAATTAAGTGGAATATGCTATTTAGCGACGATTTTTATACCAGACGATGTGCCGATGCGACTCGCGCCGGCAGCAACCATCTTCTCGGCATCTTCTTTTGTGCGGACACCACCGCTGGCTTTAACGCCAATTTGCGGTCCGACCGTGTCACGCATTAATTTAACGTGTTCAACGGTTGCTCCTCCGCTTGAGAATCCGGTGGAAGTTTTGACATAGTCAGCTCCGGCTTTAACGGCCGCCCGGCAGCATTCTACTATTTCTTCGTTACTGAGCAAACACGTTTCAAGAATTACTTTCAAGAGACGACCTTGGCAGGCGACTTTAATCATATTAATTTCGTTGGCGATGAATTCATAGTCATGAGCTTTCGCCATCGTCACGTTAATTACCATGTCGATTTCATCGGCTCCGAGCTCGACAGCGCGTTTGGTTTCAAACACTTTGACATCGGGCAAGGTGGCTCCGAGTGGGAATCCAATTACCGTGCACACTTTGACATTCGTGCCCTCAAGTAATTTTTTGACAACTGGAACAAAGCAGGGATTAATGCATACCGACATAAAGTCGTGTTGGGCAGCTTCATCACACAGCTTGACGACTGCGGCCAATGATGCGTCTGATTTTAACAAAGTATGATCGATAAGTTTGTTGTATTCCATGGTTTTTCCTCCGAAATTATTTTAACACGTTTACGGCAAATGATTATTTGCTTTTTGCTTTCGCGGGTTTTTCGGCGGGTTTTTCCTCTTTGGCTGCGGCTTTTTTGGTATCTAGTACCTTTTTGCCGTCATAAAATCCACATTCTGGGCAGATGTTATGAGACTTAATGGTTGCACCGCAATTTGAGCAGGCAACTAAGCCCTCAACTTTAAGTTTTTGATGCGTACGGCGCATTCTTTTTTTGGTTTTTGATGTTCTTCTAAATGGTACGGCCATAGTTTTTCTCCTTATGTAGGCTTGTTAATTATAATCTATTACTTATGTAAGTCAATAGGAATCACCTAAATTTTAGCCCTTTTTGACAAGTGAATTTTGTGGTCCATAGTAAGCAACGACACACACTTTTCCTTCGAGATCGAATTGACTTTTGACATGAACTTCTAAATAGTTGGAAGTATGACCGCGATACGTCCCATTGATTTTATCAAAATCCTCGAAAAGAACATCTAATTCCTTACCGAAATATTTACTTTCGTATGCATTGTGTAATTTTTTTGAAACATCAAGCAGAACACTAACGCGTTCTTTTTTCAATGAGTTATCAATTTGTTTTGTCATTTTTGCTGCCGCTGTATTTTCACGATTTGAAAAGGGAAAGACATGTAGTTCAGAAAAAGATAACTGTTCAATGAGAGTGACTGTTTCTTGAAACTCTTGTTCGGTTTCACCGGGGAAGCCAACAATTACGTCGGTTGTCAGCGCAATATCGGGGCAGGCATTTCTAATTTTCTCGATAGTCTTGATATAATCGCAAATTTTATAACGGCGATTCATCCGTTTCAAAACGGTTTCCGAGCCACTTTGTAAGGGGATGTGAAGATGATTAGCGATGTTTATATATTTCGTTAGCAGATTGACAAATTCGTCATCGATTTCTGTCGCCTCAATCGAACTAATGCGAAGGCGATATAAATCAGGGGTTTCTTCGAGAATTTCTCGTATAAGTCGTGAGAAAGAATAATTATTCAAATCCTTTCCGTAACCTCCGGTATGAATACCAGTAATAACAATTTCCTGGTATCCGTTATTAACCAAGGTTTGAATCTCTTTTTTTATTTCTTCAGGACGGCGACTTCTTGACTTACCGCGTACGTAGGGGATGATGCAATAGGAGCAAAAATTATCGCACCCATCTTGAATTTTAACGAAAGCTCGCGATGTCAAAGGTTGAAAAAGGGTGGCGATTTCTTCATAGTCAAATGCTCGCGGATCAGCTTCAACAATAACTCGTCTTTTAACTTGTTTACGGGCCTCTTTAATTAAATTTAAAATTTCTCCACGATGCGAGGTTCCTATAATTAAATCAGCTCCGCACTCGTCGATAATGTTGCCGCCTTGTTCTTGGGAATAGCAGCCCATTACGACTACTAACGCCCGCGGATAAGCATGACGAAATTTGCGAATGTGTTGCCGCGATTTTTTTGCAGCCGTGCCTGTCACCGTGCACGTATTAATGACGACAAGATCAACGTTTTCGTTTTCTTTTGCTTCCAGCCAGCCCTCCGATAAAAAAAGCTCGCGGACGGCATCGCTTTCATAAGTATTAACCTTGCAGCCAAGGGTAAAAATGGTGAAATTCATTATTTGATTTTCCGAATAAGCGACATTCGAAACCGATAGTCCTGACTATTTATCCGATTGATAAGTTTTTCGGAAATGAGTTTTTTATCAACAAGCGCCTGGAGCATTGCTTCTTTGTTGCTTGTAACATACGCGGCGATAACTGGGCGGATGCGTTCGAGAATGTGATGAAAATCAGGGTGCCTTATACCACGGTCAAAAAGAGCGATTTTATTGTCGAGTCTCCCTTGTTTATCAATGAAATATATCGCTTGAAAGTCATAGTGAAAAACGGCCATGATGTCGTCGTCGCTGTACACTTTGACGAACTGAGTAAACAGCGAATCATAAAGACTGAAATTATAAATTTCAAAGGGATCGACAACTAATGTTTCGAATTCATCGACTAATTTATCATAAGGGGTTAATAGGAGTTTTTCGAATTCTTCAGAGTATATCTGATTTATGACACGATTAAAAATGGGAACATAAAGGCGTGTCTTCTGGTCGTTTGCGAATGGTAGATCAATGATTTTCTCACGAATGAAAGTCCGAAAGAAAACCATATCCTTTTCGCGTTTGATGACGTCGTTATTTTTAACCGCAAAGCGCACTGCTGCCTCGATAGCTTTTTTATTTTGTAATGAGCGAATGATGATGTTGGATCGCATGATTTCAAAATCGGTGCTGACCTGCGCGAGGTGTTTGTACATCGGGAAGCGTTCAAGAACGATTCGGTTTTTTAAATAGAAAAGATTTTCCTCGCTATCGAGAAATTTTTGAAATTTTTGGTTTTGTTCAAGAATTTGATAAAGGTTCATATTTAATTTTCAAGGTAATTAGCAATTACACTTAAAGCATATATCGAAGCCGTCTCTGCTCGCAAGATGCGTTTGCCAAGCGAAACTGGAATAAAACTCAAAGTTTTAAGTTCGTCAATTTCTTCGTTGGCGAATCCGCCTTCGGGTCCAATTACAATTGCGATACGTTCGCGCTTCTTGATTTGTTTGATGAGTTTGTTGAAACCGCCGGTCGGACCTGATTGTTGTTCGAAGGCCACAAATTTATGAGTTGCATGAAAGTTCTTTAATTTAGAGATTTTGTCGGTATAACTAATCAGCGGAATATGAATTCTTTGTGATTGCTCCGCCGCTTCTTTCAAAATTGTGTTAAATCTCGTTAATTTACTTAAGACATCTTTTTGCTTGAATCTCACGATAGTTCTTGAAGTAAGCAGCAAAATGATTTCACTAACACCCAGTTCAGTTGCTTTTTGCAAAACAAGGTTGGTTTTATCGCCCTTTAAAGGAGCCATAATTAAAACAATATCATTGGGCAGTTCATTATTCTCGTTTTGCGTATTTATGATCTTAATAAAGAGTGGTTTAACTTTTTCAACCCGCGAGAGATAAACGCGTCCATCGGCAACGACTTCAATTTCCGTGCCGATTGAGCAACGCATAACTTTGCTTAAATGGAAAGCGTCACCCTCGTTGAGAATGGCGCGACCTTCAAATACCTGACCGAAGTATCGTTGCATTAGTGCATTAGTTCTCCAATACCATCTTTAAGATCCTCACTCGTCAAATAATGAAAAGCAAAAATCAATTGAAAGATAATTTGAATAAAAGCGGGGATTAAATATGCCCAAAGCGCACCGGGGAGGAAAAGGAAATATAGCAAAGAGCCGATTCCGCCGATCAAAGTCAAACTAAAAATGATAAAAAAGATAGCTTGCTTGGGCCTTTTTAGATAAAAAGAATGAATGCCGAGAAAGCCAAGCGTGGCGCAAAGAGTAAAAGCTTTTTTACGAGAACAAGCCCGTGGTAGTTCGTCTTTTGGCACTCCGGCACCAGAAATCACACCGGTAATATCAACCGTTAAACTTTGACTTCCGGGAATCGGATTAGGCATACCACAAAACGGACAAATATCTTTGTCCAGTCTTTCAATTTTTCGATGGCATCCACGACAATTTGGCATAATTATAATTCAATTATTTAGTATACCACATTAAAGTAAAATGATTGCTCATAAATCAAAATTATAATTTTTGTTGGGCTTTAAAGCCCTGTTTAACAATTAGTTCGTTTTTAGAAAAGGCAAATTGACACCCTTCTCGATGTCTAAAAGGCAAGTATTATTTGCCGCAAGTATCTAGTAAATGAACTTACGGACAATGACGATTTCGATTATTTTTTGAATAAACTTATTGAGAGACCAAGCTCTATTTTTAAGCGAAAAACTGCTATCGATATTCGACTAAAGAAAAGTAACCTCTTGGCGTCAGGGCTGCTTAGTTCGTAAATTTATTGTTATGGCTGATTGTTAATCGAAGAATTTTCGTCTTCCCCGCCATCAGCTTGATTTTCAAGGGGAACAATGGCAATTTTCTTTTTCTTCTTTTCAGGAATGATGTAACTAAGCAACATTGAAATAACGAACATATTCAAAATTGGACTTGCAAAGATGACCGATAAGTATTCAAAACCAAAGGTGTCGAGTACTGCATAAAAATCGGATACGAGTGTGATTCCAAATCCAAGCGTTAAAGAAATAGATAGAACGAGAATCGATTTCGCGTCAAAACCGACTTCGGCGACCATCTGCATACCTACGACGGCAATCGAACCAAATAAAATAAGCATGCAACCACCAAGAACTGGCTCGGGAATAGTAATTAACAAATTGGCAATCGGTGGGAACAAACTGGCAATGACAAGAAAAAGAGCACCGATGAAAATCGTAAAACGATTGACGACTTTAGTTTGGGCAACAATACCGACATTTTGAGAAAAAGTTGTAAGGGGCAAGGAACCAAATAATGCGCCGACGATGCTATTTCCGGCATCCGCGGTAATCGCTCCGGAAATTTCGCGGTCAGTCGGATCACGGCCTAAGCCCATGCGCGATAGAGTTGTGGTATCGCCGATACATTCAACCGACGAGGCGATATAAGAAATTGTGACGATTAAAATCGGAACGAGTTCAAATCGGAGTGATGAAAAATCAATAAAAGACGGTAAAGCGATGATACCCCCACTAGTAAGTGAACTCAAATTGACCATATTTGGAAAAGCAAGCGAGACGAGATAGCCGACGATCATGGCTACTAGGATAGCTAAATTTTTCCAAACGCCTTTAACAAAAATATTCCAGGCAACGGCGGTCGCCAAAGTGATGAAAGCAATGAGGGCATATTGCCACAGAAGATGATTGCTGGTCGTTCCTGCCACGACTTGTGACAAATAGTTTGTACCCCCGAAAAACTGGGCGCTGCCAACTGATAGAAGCGATAATCCGATAGCTAATACAACAGCGGCCGGAACGATTGGCTTAATCAATTTTCGCCAATACTTAGCAAATATACCAAGAATAAGAATAACTCCTCCACCGACGATTAAAGCTCCAAAGATGGCGCCGGGATTTCCTATAGCTACCAAGGCGCTGACAAATGTAAAGGAAGTACCAACGACAACTGGAAGTCTTGAACCGATTGTCACTTGGATAATCGTGCCGATACCGGCCATAAAAATAGCGCCGCGAATAGCTTGCGCTGTTAGTTCCGGATCACCAAAGAGTCCAAAGACGATAATAACCGGCGTGATATTAGCGACGAACATCGAAAGAACATGCTGTAAACCAAAAGGAATAGCTTTAAGCAAAGGCACACGACCGTTGACACTATAAAGATGTTCGGTTCTTGAATTTTTAAACATTGCCGAAATCGAGGCAAAAAACCTTTTCATATTCTTAATAATTTTGTTTGTCGTCGATGTTTTTGTACTCTTCGAATAATTTGAGGCATTGCTTACGATCTAATTCAATGACTAATTCGTCTATTTTACCCGTTTCATTCATTTCATAAAATACTTTGTCGCGAAAGCCGATGTTTTCGGTATCGACGATATTGCAGCCAAAATATACTTTGGAAATATTAGCCCATAAAATGGCGCCTAAACACATCGGACATGGTTCAGCAGTCGTATAAAGTTGGCAACCGCTTAAATCAAAGGTGCCAAGTTTTTTACAGGCTTTATGAATCGCCATCATCTCACCGTGGCAAGTCGGATCTTGATTCTTAATTACTTGGTTGTGGCCTTTAGCGATAACAACACCATCTTTAACGATAACGCTTCCAAACGGTCCGCCGTGTCCGCTATTAATCCCTTTTCGGGCTTCGTTAATAGCCATTCTCATGAATTTATTCATTTATCTTCCTCACAATCATAAATATATTACCATAACGAAATAAAATTACGATGAAAAAAGAGACTCATTGAGCCTCTTATTTAAAATCTTTAATAATTATTTACGGAAATTCTTACGGAATTTTTGAAAGACGTTGTCGCCGTTTCCTTCCAGAGCCCGATAGTTTTCTAGTAGATCTTTTTGCTTTTTATTTAGGCCCTTTGGTGTCTTGATATCTAAATGAATGAATTCATCGCCGGGGTTTCCATTTCGCATATCTTTAATACCCTTGCCTTTGAGCTTGAGAATATTATCAGGTTGCGTTCCGACCGGAACTTTGACTTCGACATCGCCATAGACGGTTGGCACTTCAATTGTCGTGCCTAATGCAGCATCGACAAAACTGACGGGAATCGTAATATGAATATTGTTGCCATCGCGTTTGAAATGTGGGTGAGCATTAACGTTAATCTCGATAAATAAGTCACCGTTAGGACCGCCGTTATGGCCACGTCCGCCTCGACCTTGAATGCGAATTTGCTGACCGGAGTTAATGCCAGCCGGTACATTTACATCAATGTCACGTTTTACGTGGTTATAGCCTTTACCGCTACAAGTCGAACATTTATTATCGATGATTTTGCCACTTCCGCCGCAAACTTGACACGTTGTCTGACCTTCCATAATACCAAATAGAGTGCGTTGCTGGGTGCGAACATAGCCCTTGCCGTGACAGTTGGAGCACGTATGAATATCCTTGGGATTTTGGGCTCCGCTTCCGTTACAAGTTGAACAAGTTTCATCATAAGTAATCGGAATCGAATATTTACGACCTTTAATCGCATCCATAAAATCAATGCGAATGCGCATTAAGGTGTCATCGCCTCTACGCGAAGCATTCGGATCGACACGTTGTCTTGTTCCGCCACCCATAAAAGAGTTAAAGATATCACCGAGATTTATATCGCCAAAACCCGCGCCTGAAAAACCAGCACCCGAAAAGGGGTTACCGCCGCTTGAAGTCCCTTGTTCAAAAGCAGCATGACCAAACTGGTCATATGTCGCTCGCTTGTTGTCATCATAAAGAATGTCATAAGCTTCCTGAACTTCTTTAAACTTGGCTTCGGCTCCAGTTTCTTTGTTAATGTCTGGATGATATTTTTTTGCCAAGCGACGATAAGCGGACTTAATTTCTTCTTTGCTCGTGCCTTTTTTTAGCCCGAGCACTTCATAATAGTCGCGTTTGGTGGCCATAAGTCTCCTTTACTAGTAAAGCGAAGGGGCAACTTGCCCCCACGCTCGTGAATGTGTTAATTAGTTCTTCTTCTCGGTGAAGTCGGCATCGATAACATCATCAGCGCCTGTGGTACCGTTTTTATCTTCAGTAGCTGGCTCTGGTCCGGCTTCCGGTTGAGAAGGATTGGCTCCGGCATTAGCCATCATTGCCGCTGCTTGCTCAAGTTCGCCCAAGCGATTGCGCAAAGTGTCGATGTCGTTAGCGTCTAAAGCAGCCTTGAGTTCATCGCGAAGTTTCGTCGTTTGCTCTTTTTGAGTTGCTTCGAGGCTGTCGCCTTTTTCAGCAAGAGCTTGATCGATGCTGGCAATATATTGTTCAGCTTTGTTTTTGACTTCGACTTCTTCTTTACGTTTTTCATCAGCGTCGCGGTTTTCTTCAGCTTCGCGGATCATGCGATCGATTTCTGATTTAGAAAGACCGCTCGTGCCGGAAATAGTAATTTGTTGTTCTTTTTGCGAATCTAAATCCTTAGCGCTAACTTTAACAATTCCGTTAACGTCAATTGAGAAAGTAACTTCGATGCGCGGTTCGCCACGACGGGATGGTTTAATACCAGTGAGTTGGAAATGACCCAAAAGCTTATTGTCTTTAGCCATTGGCCGTTCACCTTGATAAACCATAATGTCAACAGCCGGTTGATTGTCAGCGGCCGTGGAGAAGATTTGTGATTTGGTCGTTGGAATCGTCGTGTTACGAGTAATAAGTGGTGTCATAACTTCGCCGAGTGTTTCGATACCAAGCGTTAATGGGGTGACATCGAGCAAGACGACGTCTTTGACGTCACCGGCAACGATACCGCCTTGAATCGCGGCGCCGACAGAAACAGCTTCGTCTGGGTTAATCGAAAGGTTGGGGGTTTTGCCCGTCAATTTCTTAACTAACTCTTGAACGGCTGGCATTCTAATTGAACCGCCAATTAATAACACTTCATCAATGTCGTTTGCAGTTAGCTTCGCATCCGAGAGAGCTCTTTTTAAAGGAGCTTCAGTGCGAGCAAGTAAATGCTTGGTCAAATCTTGAAACTTCGCTCTGGATAGTTTGGTTTCAAAGTTGATCGGACCAGCGCTTGACATGCCAATGAAAGGTAAAGAGATGGTTGTTTCTAATGAACCGGATAATTCGATTTTGGCTTTTTCGGCCGCTTCGAGAAATCTTTGTTCAGCCATCTTGTCGGTTAAATCGACATTGTGGGCGATTTTAATTTGGGCTTTAATCCAGTCGGCTAAAACTTTATCCCAGTCATCACCACCGAGACGGTTGTCGCCGGAAGTTGAAACAACTTCAAAAGTACCGTCGCCAATATCAAGAATGGAAACGTCGAATGTCCCACCGCCTAAGTCGTAGACGAGAATTTTCGCGGCTTTTTTGTTTTCAAGACCATAAGCCAAGGCGGCTGCGGTCGGTTCGTTAATAATTCTGACGACATCAAGACCAGCGATAACGCCAGCGTCTTTCGTCGCTTGTCTTTGCGCATCGTTAAAGTAGGCCGGGACAGTAATAACGGCTTTTTTAATAGACTGTCCGACATTGTCTTCGGCATATTTTTTCATGTAACTCAGGACTTTTGCGCTTATTTCTTGTGGCGTGAAATCCTTTTTAATGCACTTAATGTTGATTTTATCGGATGTGCCCATTCTCCGTTTGATTGATAAAACGGTGTCGGGATTGGTCACCGCCTGACGTTTAGCGGCATTGCCGACGATTTCTTCGCCGTTTGCTTTAAAGCCAACTACGGACGGAGTGGTGTTGGTGCCTTCGGGATTAGGAATAACTTTGACCTTCCCGTCAGCTTGTAAATAACTAACGACTGAGTTGGTGGTACCTAAGTCGATACCGAGAATAATTTCTTTTGCCATATGTGTTTCCTCCTATGATTAAGCGTCTTTATTAACGCTTTCTTCCTTATTTGTGGCTCCGTCATCTTCTTTTTTGTCTTCAGCGTCTTTGACTTTGCTGACGACTACATTCGCCGGACGGATGAGGCGATCTTTTAATTTATATCCTTTGTTGAGAAGGCGAATTACAACGTTTGGTGGACCATCTCTCTCTTCCGCTTCCATGGCGTGCATGGTGCGAACATCGAATGGATCTCCTTCTTTTGGAGCAATCTCTTTGATGCCTTCTTTTTCTAAGACGGCGAGAAGATTTTGATAGATGTATTGGAATCCGACTAAATAATTTTTGAGTTCAGGACTGTTTGGTTCGTTCGCTAATGCGAAGTAGAAGCCATCAAGAATCGGCAGTAACTCGTTTACGAAACCTTCGGCGCGATATTTAAGCCCTTCGCTAAGTTCCTTTTCGAGAGCTTTTCTGAGGTTTTGCATATCGGCATAACCGCGATAGTATTCGTTTTTCCAATGACTGGCATCGGCTTTCCATTTTTCGATTTCAGCATTTTTAACTTCAAGCTTATGACGGAATGAACGGCGTTCTTTATCTTTACCTTCTTCTTCGGTTTTGGTTTCTTTCTTGTCTTCGGGTTTTAATTCTTTTTCCATTTTTCATCTTCCTCCTTTGTTGCTGGTTGTTCATCGACATTGTGCGTTTCGAAATGCTCTTCAATCGATTTAACGACATATTCGAGATAATCAATAACTTTCGAGTAATCCATGCGTCTTGGTCCGACGATGGCAATACTGCCTTCTTTTTGACCGGGAACTTTTAGCTTGGCCGAGATGATTGCCACATCATCGAGAGCATTATCGTCTTCACCGATGCGAATTGTCATTTCGCCGGTACCTTGTTCGGTAATATCGCGAATCATATGTGGCGAATTGAGCATTTGCAGCATCTTCTTTAATTTATTTATATCTTTTGAATATTCAGGTTGATCAAGCAAGCGATCGCGGCCATACATACTCAAACGGTCAGAAGCAAAGCGCAGGAACGTTTCAAGCATTGCTTGGTATAAAATGTCGTGTCCGACGATTAGATCGCTAATTAACGGCTTTATGGCTTGCATTTTGTTGACTAATTCCGAGATGGGAGTTCCTGATAGACGGTCGTTGAGAAGTTTAACGCATGATTGTACGTCATCGAGTTTAATTTTCTCGCTGACATTGAACGTTTTGTTTTCAACATAGCCGGTATCAGTGACGAAGACCGCGGTCGCTGATCTTTCCCCGATTGGTATAATTTGCAAATTAACTAACTTTTCTTCGCGGGCATTCGGTCCTAAAACAACACTTACGAGGTTGGTCATATGCGATAAAATCTCGCATGATTCCTTAATAACCTCTTCGGCGGATTGAACTTTATGGTCCAATACGGTTTGAATGCGATGCTTAATTTCCTCATCTAAAGAACTCTCGCGTAAATTATCGACATAATAGCGATAACCTTTACTTGAGGGAACGCGTCCGCTTGAGGTGTGGGTTTTTTCAATATAGCCATCTACTTCAAGGGCGTTCATCTCATTGCGAATCGTTGCCGACGAATATTCTAAATGATACTCATCAAGTAATGTCTGGCTGCCAACAGGTTGAGCCGTTTTGATGAAGTGGTCGACTATTAATTTAAGTATTTTATCGCGCCTGTTCATTTTGTTTCCTTGTTTAGCACTTTTATCTGCTGAGTGCTAACTATATTATATAGAGTCTCTTGGCACTGTCAAGTATTAAGTGCTAAAAAAATAGAAAAAAGAAAAACCACATAAATGTGGTTGGCTGCGAAAAATAATGATTAACGACGACGATAATCAACAACTACCGTCTCGGTAATCCGATCAAAAATGGTACGTTCGGTGTGAACAGAAATCATATAGACAGCATTGACGAGTACCATTGGCATAACTCCAATTGTCACACCGCGAAGAAAGGCATCGCGCCCGGTTAAAGGGATGCGGTTCGGATGCATGATTTTAATACCCATAATCAAAGAACCAAAGGTGTAACCTTTAGAAATAATTAAAAAGAAAAAGGTGAAGATGATGAAGAGCAGATATGAAGCTATTTCAACGCCGAGCACATAGAAGTACAAAGGTAAGTCGAAATTGACGGGCATATGGAAATATAAAACGATGGCCGTGGCAAACGGAGGAGCGAAAGCCAGTAATAGGTCAATTAGATAAGCGATGATGCGTTTTTCGTAGCGAGCAATTTCCATAACTATATTATTGTAAGCAAAATTCGATCTAAAATCATCATTCCATCGTCAGAAAGATGAATTTTCTCATTTGATTTAATTATTAAACCGTCTTGAAGCGCTTGTTGCAAACTATTTAATCTCATTTGAAGGAGTTCGTTTCCATAGCGCTTTTCGTACTCTTTTAGCAAAAAACCGTCTTCTAATCGTAGATTAAGCATCCAGAAGTATTTTTCGTCTTCTTCGATGCTAATAATTTCTTCGATCTTCCGATACTTGCTGTTAAGATAATCATTCATACTTCTCGTATTATCGTATCTGATGCCGTTAACGAAACCGGATGCCCCGAGACCGATACCGTAATATTGTTCATTACGCCAGTAAGTTTGGTTATGGCGTGAACAAAATCCTGGTTTTGCAAAATTAGATACTTCGTAACGGACATAACCGTTATGGCGAAGTTCCTCAAGGATGATATCGTAATGTTTTCGTGAATTGTCTTCGTCTTGTTCCTTAACCCCTTTTAAAAAGAAAATCGTTCCGGGATGAATTGTCAGCGAATAGATGGAAAGGTGTTCAGGATTAAGCTTCAACAAGCGATTTATGTCTTTTCTAAGGATTGATTCGCTTTGCGAAGGAACCCCATAGATTAAGTCGAGATTAATATTATCAAAGCCAAATTTTCTAGCGGCTGCCACTGCATTTATTACGTCGAGATAATTATGTTGGCGGTTTAGACTCTTGAGAATTTGATCATCCGTGGACTGAACTCCGATCGACAAGCGAGTAACTCCGTATTTTTTCATGACCGCAAGCTTTAGGTCATTCAGATTTTCGACATTAAGTTCGATGCTAAATTCGCCATTATCTACAAGTAAGGGCTGTACTTTTTCTAGAAGTCTTGTCAATAAAGATATGTTTAAAGAACTCGGAGTACCACCGCCAATATAAATTGTTTCAACTTTGTCGATACAATACGAGTCAAGTTCTAAAAAAAGTTGTTTAAGATAAGAAAAAGCCATTTTCTCGTCATAAAGCATCTTTGGGAAGTCGCAATAATGACAAAGATGATGGCAAAAAGGAATATGAATGTATAAAGATTTAATCGTTTGGTTTATCTTTTTCGGATTCGGGATCTTTTTCATGAGTGGCCTTAGCCATTTCCTCTTGAATCTTTTCGTCTTCAATTGGTTCTAGGACACGCTTTAGTTCTTCTTCAATCGCCTTTTCTTCGTCGATTGGTTCATCATCTTTACTTTGTAAACCCTTAATATGCTTCTTTGCGAAGATGACGCCGAGAACAACTAAACCAAAAAAACCAAGAAGTGAAAAGAGAATGACGGGTGTTTCCCATCCGGTTGATGCTAGGTTGATAAGTAAATGTTCCATGGTTGAGGCCTCTATTTATTTTTTACTGGAGTGTAAACAAATTTGTTTTTAACATTCTCACGACGATAATAACCGAGTTGGGCTAAATTGTCCATCGAAGTTCTTGCGGTTTCATAGACAACATCCATTTCTTTTTTATACATTGATATCGTATAGTATTTCCCCAAAGTACGATGGCGGGCATAAAATTCGGCTTGTTTAGGGCGAAGCAAGGGATTCGATTCCAACAAGTTCTTAATAACACTGCGCACATCTTCTTCCTTAGGAAGTTCGATAGGTTGTGGTACAACTACAACATCAGCCGGGTGGACCTTTTCAACTTTGGGGGTCGGTTTTGGTTTTTCTTCAAGGGCTGGTTTTACCTCTTCTTTGGGTTCGCTCTCGGACTTTAGCACGGATGCCTCGCCATCAAGGGAGCGGAATTCTCTTTTGACTTCGCTCATCTTGACTTGTGTGATTAAATCAAGGAAATCCTGAACTTCGTTTAGAATAAGATCAAGAATCGCTAGAAGAGCATAAGTTAAATCATTTGTTTTTTGAACTTCGAGAAAAATCTTGCGGAAGTTTTCGTTTCGCAAAGCGAATAACGCCTCAAGAGGTAAGAAAGCACTAACATCACCAATGTCGTTATGAGCTAAAATGCTTTTCATTAAGAGTAAAGCGATATCTTCGTTGTGATTATCAAAGGGCTTGACGTAATCGATGAAATAATAAGCAGCCACTATTTTTACAAGAAAACTGATTTCACTATTGTTGATAAAATCAAGGAGATCGTTCATCAAGAATTCAATCGTGGCTGCCGGAGCAAAATCATATTCTTTACCGATAATCGTTTGATTGGGGCGCGCATAGTCCTTTTCGCGATAAAAGCTGACTAATTCGTCTTCGCCTTTAATTCGTGCCAAAAAGTCGGCGAGAAAATTTTCATCGATTGGATCATGATGATATTGTTCAAAGTGTCTGAGCGTCTTGTAATAATCAGCTAAACTCTTGTGAGCAGAATTAAAATTCTGATTAGTAATAATCGCCATGATGTCGACATCGGTTGCTACAATATTATTTTTTTGAGCGAGATAGGAAAGTATTTTTCGGTAACTCTCTTTTTGAATCGAGACTCTTTCTAAATCATCACGATCGATTTGACCAAATTGGCTCATGGCCCGAGCAAATTTACGTTCAAGGCTCGTAATTTTATCGGTGATGTTAGGTGTAAAAGTCACACGGAAAGGACGTTTGGCAATATCTCTTAGAGATAATAAACGACTAAATCGGCTGCGATATTCTTCGATATTGCGCCAAATAGAGTCGATTAAACTTGTGTTTAAAGCACGCATAACATCACTTCTTGTTGCGTATGTTTCATCCGTGAAACGAATTGATAAATCTGAATTTCCCATAATTACATCCTCGCCTTTATCTTATAAGGATAGAAAAAAATGGTCAAGATAATTTACTAAAAATATACTAAACTTATGCTAAATTATTCATCATCTATAGATAATATCGTCATGAAGGCTTCTTGAGGGACTTCGACATTACCGATCGTCTTCATCCGTTTCTTACCTTCTTTTTGCTTATCGAGGAGCTTGCGTTTGCGGCTAATATCGCCACCATAGCACTTGGCCAAAACGTCTTTACGGACCGCTTTGACGTCAGCTCTGGCAATTACTTTGCCGTTAATGGCAGCTTGAACCGGTATTTCAAATTGTTGACGAGGGATAATGCTTTTCAGTTTTCTGACAATCGCGTTGCCACGTGTGTATGAGGAGGTGCGATGGATGATGCTGGTAAGAGCGTCAACGACGTTGCCATTAAGGAGAATATCAAGTTTAACTAGGTTTGAGACTTTATAATCGCTTAGTGAATAATCAAACGAAGCATAACCGCGCGTAAAGCTTTTTAGCTTATCAAAGAAATTATAAATAATTTCTAATAGCGGTAACTCGTAGTTTAGAATCATTCTTGTATCATCAAAATATTCGAGATCTTTATAAATACCACGCTTTTCTTGACATAGTTCCATGATTGGCCCGATATATTCTTTTGGTGTCATGATGGCGGCTTTGACATAAGGTTCTTCAATTGATTCGATTAAAGTTGGTTCTGGGAGCTTTGAAGGGTTATCTAGGTTGATAGTCGAGCCATCAGTCAGGTTGATGCGATAAACGACGCTAGGAGCCGTTAAAATGAGATTTAGATCATATTCGCGTTCAAGTCTCTCCTGAACGACATCCATATGAAGAAGTCCAAGGAAGCCACAACGAAAACCAAAACCGAGAGCTTGTGAGGTTTCCGGTTCGAATACTAACGATGAATCGTTAAGTGTCAATTTTTCTAAGGCATCTTTTAAATCAAGGTATTTTTTACTTTCCACCGGATATAAACCGCAGTATACCATCGGATTAATACGCCGATAGCCTGGTAGAGCCTCTTTGGCCGGATGATCAACTAAAGTAATTGTGTCACCGGGAAAAATATCTTTAATGTCTTTGATTTGAGCGGCAATGTAACCAACTTGCCCAGTATACAATTTGTCGGTTTTTACTTCGTAAGGAGCGTGAAATCCGACTTCAGTCACCAAATATTCCTTGCCAGTTGCCATCAGGCGAATGCGATCGCCGACTTTCGTCTGCCCGTTTTTAACTCTTACAAGGGCAATGACACCCCGATATGAATCGTAATATGAATCAAAAATGAGCGCTTGAAGAGGCGCATTATTATCGCCGATTGGTGCAGGTATATGCTTAACGATCGCTTCGAGAACATCTTTGATGCCCTGTCCTGTTTTGGCCGAAATTTTCAAAGCGTCGCCGATGGGAATGCCAATACGATTCTTGATTTCATCAAGCGCCAGTTCAGGCATCGCGCTTGGTAAGTCGATTTTATTCACGACAGGAATAATTGTTAAATCATTGTCCACTGCTAAATAAACATTAGCGAGTGTCTGCGCTTCAACTCCTTGTGTGGCATCGACGACTAAAAGACAACCTTCGCAAGCCGCTAATGAACGCGATACTTCGTATGTGAAGTCAACGTGCCCAGGAGTGTCGATGAGGTTAAAGTCATAAGTAATCCCATCATCAGCTTTATATTTAAGCGAAACAGCGTTGAGTTTAATGGTGATACCACGTTCGCGTTCAAGATCCATATTATCGAGTAATTGTTCTTTCATCTGCCGCTTTTCAATCGTATTGGTCAATTCTAAAATACGATCGGCGAGAGTTGATTTCCCATGGTCGATGTGGGCGATGATTGAGAAGTTGCGGATGCGGCTTTGATCGTATGTCATATTTTCTCTTCCGTGTTATTATAGCAAGAAGTTATAAAACTTCATGCTTTTTTCCAAAAAGATTCGATGCTTATAGCCATATCCTCTGGTGAGATAACAACATCATAGTGTGACCACTCATGTTTAAAGAGTACTCGATAACGAGCATTAAGGAAGCGATCATCAATTAATAAAGCCATGCCGCGATCTTTTTCGCTTCTAATCACTCGACCTACCGCCTGCATGACGCGATTCATTCCGGGATTAACATAGGCATATTCATAACCCTGCTGACCACGCTGATCAAAATAGTCGCGAATCAAATCGCGTTCAAAACCTATCTGCGGCAAACCGACACCAATAATAACAACGCCAATTAAGCGGTCATCGACCAAGTCGATACCTTCGCCAAATACTCCGCCAACGACAACGACGCCGATTGTTGTTTTTGTTGGATTAAGTTGAAATCTTTCGAGAAATTTTTCTTTCTCGATATCATCCATTTCGCGATTTTGAACAAAGACATCACAATCAGGCGGAAACTCAAGAAGATTAACCAATTCAGCTAAATAAGCATGACTTGGAGCATAAATTAAATAATTGCCCACTTTATGGGAAACAAAATTTTCGATATAGTGGGCTACCACTTGATAAGTTTCACCACGGTTTTTATATTTTACCGAAACCGTTGGAGCAATCATTAATAAAAGGTTGTTAGCGTCAAAAGGTGATGGAAGAAGTAAAACCGGATCTTCTTTTCTGCCACCGATTATATCGACATAGTATTCATGAGGAGAGAGGGTGGCCGAGAAAAGAATTCGCCCTTTAACCTGAGTTAAACTCCTCGCAAGATGGCGACTGGGATCAAGACAGAAAATACTGATTTCAACGATTTTATCGTCAGTCCTCGTAACAAATAAAGTAAAACTATCGTCGACAAATTCAAAGATTTTCAAGAAACGATTAATGTCGAGAAAGAATTGACGGAAGGCTTCATCGACATAAGAATGGTGGTTGCGGTTAATATCTTGAGCAGCAAGCAGAAAGGCTTCCAAGGCACGAATTGTCTTTGAATCAAAATATTCGAGTACCGTTTCGCCAATTGGACTTGTTTCTTTAGTTTCCTTAAATAGCTTCGCAATTCGCTTGATGGCGTTTTTCATTTTTTTGTGATCGAGTTTGCGAATGGCTTTACGCGCTTTTTCAAAGGCAAACGAATCAATCGATGCGCTATACATATCGCGACCACGGTCGACAAGGTTATGCGCTTCATCGACTAAAACAAGCATGTTTGAAGCATCATTATCAAAATAACGACGGAAATAGACTAATGGGTCGAACAGGTAGTTATAATCGCAAATGATGATATCGACATAAAGTGATAAATCAAGCTGCATTTCAAACGGGCAAAT
>Ga0172381_10001426_pt1 | contig 28161 bp, 26 predicted proteins | sample Leawel6488metaG_FD_119754 | JGI IMG/M metagenome (GOLD analysis project Ga0172381, IMG submission 119754) | Leachate microbial communities from a municipal landfill in Southern Ontario, Canada - Leachate well 64-88 metaG | ecosystem: Engineered > Solid waste > Landfill > Unclassified | place... | reverse complement strand
CGCGCCCTTACGCAGAATCAGATCACGCGTTTGAGGTATTTGCGCTGGATATAATGATTGTTCGCAGATACATTTCTGGAATGCTAGTAGATCCTTGTGTAGTGTTACTTGAAGTCAATGATCACGTTGGATATAATACGCCTCCAGATGCGCTCTTTGATCGCATGCAAGATGATTTCTTGCGCTGGGTATGGAGCAATGGATACGCTCCGTGTCTTTGACGCGCGCACGAATGCTTTTTTGATAGATTTGCGCGCGAAATATAGAGGATGACTTCTAAATTTTATTCTGCGCCATTCAAGGATGAGCATGGGCAAGGTATGTCTCTGCGCTTCATTGATCAGCCGATATCGCGCGCGATATTTACGCGATTTGAGAGTGTATGCAAAAAGAACATTGAATTCGGCGAAATTGATGCGGAGCAACTATTAGTTTTATTGCGCGACGCGCGCGTTGATTTAACTGGCGCGTCTGACGCACCATCCGCACGCCAAGGCCTGGATATCTTTCAAGCGCAGTCAATTCGCAGACACGTTATTCGCCAGTACAACATAACGAATTCACATCGCGTTGCCAACGAAATGCGCGCGATCGCGCAGAAATACGAGAGCGGGGAATCTATCCTGACCATTTCGCGTGCGATTCGTCTTTCGCCATACATCATCTTTCGCGCGCTCATGGAGCATTTACATGGCGCAGAGATGCGTGACAAAATCAATCTTGTGTCTCTGGGGAAAGTGCGCGCGGCAGATGTATTTGACGAGCGAACCGCGCGCGAATATGATGATGTGCGCGAATATGACTTTGAATCTGTTGCAGTGCAAATGCGGATGGCGCATGCGGCAGATACGCGCGAATCGAATTTCATTGCGTTCTTGCGCGACGAGCTTGGAATCGCGCTCAAAACGCAAGCTGATCTATATGAGGCTGCGACGCGCGCACGTGCGCAACCTGTGACGCCGGATGCGCTATTTACGAGCCCAGTTGTAATTAATGGTGTTCGCGTGCACTGGATTGATTTCAAAGCGTACTGTGGCACTCCGATTTCCTTTTTAGCGCGAAGTGTGCGTGCGCAACATGACAAATACGTGCGCGCGTTTGGGCCTGGATTTATTGTATATGAGCATGGATTCGCGGAGCCAATAGAATATTCCGCAGTAAGCGCGCGCGCATTGCGCGATATAATCGAAAAAGGATTGACACGCGCGATTTTAGTCTGATGCGCAATTTGTTGCGCTTGATATATAATGCCAAGCAGAAGTTCCTCACGTCGGTCGCGTCGCGGTTCGCGTCGTTCGCGACGCGCGGGTCGCGGCGAAAAGGTCTCGCATTCTCCGCGCAAACGCGCGACACCAAGCAAGCAAAAAAAAGAGAAGCAACTTACGGATAAGACGCTCGCGGAGTTGCAAATGGTCGCGCGCTCACATGGTATTCCTTTTGGTGGATTATCGCGCACGCAATTGATGGATAAGATTATCGCGTACCGTTAAATACCGAGCGCATATCGCGTACTATGGTGCGTAAACGCGGGTATTTCCGCGCGCGGCCCATCATGAAAATGATTGTGTATATACGCGATTGCAAACGCATATGAATCGCGAAATGTTGTTGTCGTATTGGCAACGCAACTAAATAGCTCCACTGGTGACGATAGATTTCTACAGCGACGGAGATCTACTTTTTTGGTTCCCACGGAGCGATTAAATATTACTGCGGAAAGTATCGCGCAATAACTGGCGTCGCGCGTGCGATCTGCCAGAATATATGGTGTGCTACTTAGCAATTCATTCACAATTTCTTGCGCGCATTGCACTTCATTTTGCGTGACTGCATGCATCGGCAAATCATACAAAACATTCGCAACACAATTAGGTTCCATTAGAGGTTCCTCATGAGCATCCGCATCGTGTATAACGCGCGAAATGGATGGAACGCGAATCGCGGGTTCATCCGCGCAATTTATTGGGCACTTATGAGTGATCATGTCATACAATATACTTGCTTATTTCATTTTTCTGAATGTACGCGCAAGGCGAGCTTAACATTGCGGAGATAACGGAGCGCGCGAAAGCGTATGTTGCGCAAAATGACCGCGCGGCTTTCCGACCGATTTTGCGCGCGATTGAGCAATTCGCAGTATCGCGCAAATTGATTATAGGTGGGCGCGCGGGCATTAGCGCGCTCTGCAAGGTTCCACTAGGTGGCGCAGATGTGTGGATTCTTGAATTATACAGTTTGAACATTGAGAAAGATATGACAGACTGCATCGCGCAAGTAACCGCGCAAATGAAAGCCACAGATTCATCTAAGGATGCATACACGGGCGATTATCGCACAATTATTTTGCGCACGAGTCTTCCGGGGCGCGAATATAGGATGTTTGCGGATTACCGTCTTGTTGCGATTGGATACTCTCTTGGAGAGCGCAAAGGAATCAATATCGCGGATATAATTGCACCGATCATAGATGAAGGGCCATTTGGAACAAAGGATGCGCAACTTATGCCGCGCGATGTACAAATTATGAGTGTCGCGCGCGCGCTTTATAACCCTGCGAACGCTGGCGAATGGGCAGCGCACTACTCGCGAATTAGCGCGCTCTTTGTGCACAACGCGTCTGGCGGAGCAAGCGACCCAAGCGACCCAAATGGGACGAACGGAGCGAACGACTCGAATGGAGCGCGCGATTTCGCGCACCAAGGCGCTCTTGTTGGCGAATACGCCGTTGAATATTATACTGGCATTCCCGCAGGTAAGCGCGCGCGACCACAATATTTGATCTCGTTTGATGGCATAGACGATTATGCCGCGCGCGAACACTTATCCGCGCATTATTCCGACATTCGCGCGCCCGACGACTTTCGCGCGCGAAAAGTGACTATGCATCGCGCGAATGGAGACACAGTCGCGGATTTATTCAACGCGCTCGCGTACGAACCAATCCCAGTGAACGAAGCAAAAAATATTAAGTGGTGTTCACACATTGCCGCGCCTTTTGTTGTATTGCGATTCTTGCTTTTGGATGTATGGGCGCTTTCTTTCGTCATTAAACTTTCGCGCGATAATGAATCACTGCGGCGCAGACAAGAATATTTGCGCGATCTTGCGTATCAACTATTTACGTGGATTGAAACTGCGACTATCGCTGAAGTGTTCCCGGCGAAATTTATGGGCATATACGTGCAAGAAAGTGTTGCAAAGAGAATGGTCTCGCGCGAATCTCGCGAACCTGTGAGCGCAATAAGCAAAAAAGAACTTATTGCGCTTGGCAATGAAATATTATTGCGCATGAAAGTCATTTAACTATCTGAGTTCTCATCCGCGTCTTCATTTTCGGCCGCGATATCTTCAAGACGTGCAACTGGCGCTTTTTTTGCATCCACTTTCTTGTTTGCGCGCGCCCTCTTTGGTTTAGCTGCAGCGATCGGAGCATCCGAGCTTGCGGGATCCGCGGAAGCAGATGGTGCCGCGGCTGGAGACACATGACCCGCTTGCTGCTTCAGTTTCGCGCGCTGCGCTTCAAACTCTTTCTTGTACTCGTTGAGCTTAACTTGGTAATCAGTACGTCCATTGAGAATGTTATCGTAGATCATTGTTGCCTCCTTCTTCAGCCTATCTGCCTCCTTGGTTTGCGAGTAGACCACTGACGCGTGTATCGCGTTCACATGCTCCGCGAATAGCGCGCGCTCAGTCTCACTTTGAAGGTACTTGGCAATGAACCAGCTTTTCACAGTCGTTGGTGGCTTCGCTTTCGCGGCTTCAGATGTCGCGGCTGCCGCGCGCGCTCTTACGGGCTTCTGACTCAATCCATTGATCAATCCAAGGATTTGATCAAGCGAACTCTTAATGTTCGCAAGGTCGCTCGCCATGGGCTGATACATAACAGTCAGCGCATCTAGGAGCGCGCGGTTGTCCATTGCCACGGATTTCTTCTCGGTTGTCATACTTGCGCGGGATGATTGTAATGATAATTAGTTATATATTCAATTTTTTTCTCTATATTGCCGACCCTGTTTCCGCGGTCGCGCATGAAGTTGCGGCTTTAGATATGAGAGACAACGTTTCCTCGCCTTCCGCAATAATAGTGCGCGCGATACCCATTTCTTCGTCACCCATCTTATTCGTGGGAGACACAAGTGAAGCGCGAACGAGCGCGAAGAAGTCATTAGTCGCGCAAGTAATTTCATTAGCTTGCGAAAGCTCCGCGCGCGGCACAATGCGCGCCAACACACTTGCCGCATCAAGATTCTCGCGCGCGACTACGCATGTCAAATGGCATTGCGTAGTATCTGCGGATAATGAGTATGCGATACATGCATCCGCGACGCTAGGACCCGCGACGCTAGGAGCCGCGACAACGCCAGGAGTCGCAACGACTTTCTCCTCTAAAGCGCGCGAAATGGTGATATCTGCGAAATCGGGACATTCAATTACGCGAATCGTGAGTGGGGGATCACCCGCAAGAAGGATTCGCACGGAATGCGCCGCAATGCGCTTCTTTGCGATCGTTGGCCCCACATTCGCAAGGAATCGCCCGTACATGACTAAATTCTCAGGCTCCATCACGTGCTGCCAATTCGTGACAATATCATTAACAAATGCCCACGCTCCCAAAGTAGATGTAATTGACGCGCGCAATGCCAAGTAAAAGTACCTTGCGTCTTCTATTCCATCTTTGAAAGACGCAGGGAATTCCGCGCGCAAAAGATGTGATCCCATGATAATTGCGGAAACTTCCGAGCGCAATGGCGCGACGCGCATAAACATACTTGGATTAACAACGAAAAGATTAGTGTAATCCGCGAGAGACGGTGGGCGCGCGTCCACACTCAAAAGAATGATTACGACATCGCTAATTCGCGCGTAGAGATCCGTGGGCCATTTCGCGCCCAAAATGATCACAACGTGCGGCTTACACTCTAGCAAATCGCGCGCGATAATATCACGCTCTGAATGATCTGGGATGGCCGCAATCGCGCGCTCACATTTGATTGTGGCCGCGAACGCGCACTCAAACAAGCGCGTCGCATCATACAGAACGGTCGCGCGCGACATATTCACGGGACTTGTATCGTCGCTCGGAGCTGCGAAATCAGAATTTTCGTCCGAAGAAGATGACATTGTTCGCACTTTCATATATATTTAGTGCGCGGTCTAAAATATAGAAATGACCACTAATGAAGCGCGCATTGCCGCCGCGCGCTGTCTCGTTGCGGCACCACTTATAATCACTCTCGCAGATAATCAGCGCAATCGCAATATTCGCGCACTAATGCGCGCGGAATGGGAGCACCAGGGTGAGCTTACGATATCTGACGCAGTTCTGCATCCATACGTTTTGCATTTGCGCCTCAGTAAGGTACCAAAAGGATATCGCTTGAACATTGCGATTCCAGCAGGATACGAGAAGTCATTGCGCGCGAATTTCCCTATCTTTCGCGAGGCTGCGCAGGCTTTCTGGACAGAGTTGCGCGCGCGCGATCTCAGTGATCTTCCCGCGCGCCTTTGCGAAACAGAAACTGCGCTTTATTGGACCGCGGATGATGAATATTGGCTTGGTATCTTCGGCTATTTCACTGATGGATCTGGACACAAATATATCACAGATGGATGCAAGTAGTTATCAAGAACCGCGCGATGACCCGTTTGCAACTGATCGCATTCTTTTGCGCTTTTTTATTGTCACACTAACAATGTGTATAGGGTGTCTTTCTGTGTGTATTGGTAGTCTTACTATCTTCCTTTGTCGTATGCGACCGCGCGAGCCGCCAATTAGCGCTGCGCGAATAGCAGATGTTGCTTGCAATTTAGCTCTCGAAAGAGCGCGAACGCGCGCGAAAAATGAAGGCGCGGGATCACAATAGATAAAAATGCGCGAATTTCCCAAACTTTTGATGGCGCGATCTGCCGAAGTGCCCGCTGGGTGCACAGGAGATGGATTTATCGTCTTCACGCCCGCGCGCAAGTGCTACTTGCGCTTTGATGGGCGCGACTTCTTGGATTGTGTGCGCGCTTATCAAGATTACGCGCGCGATGTGAAAACACCAGATTTCCAAGAAGTAATCGCGGGGACAAAATGGCATCGCCTCGCGTTCGACTTGGATTATGATATTGATTCGGATGAAGAATGCTCGTATGATGAATCCGTGCGCTGGTTCAGAGATGCAATTCGCGAGCTTATTTTCGCAGCAATCGACGCGTATTATACTATGTTCGACGATTGCATTACAGAGCGCGATTTTACTGTTTGCGAATCGCTAAACGCGCGCGAACCACTCAGACTCTCCGCGCACGTGTTAATTGCGCGCGCAATACCGCATTATCGCGTTGCGAAACACTTTACTGATCTTGTTATTCAAGGAATGCGCGAAGATACGCGCGACATTGTGGATCGCTCGCTGAATAGCTCGCAACACAATTTGCGACTCACGGGATGCGCGAAACCTGGATCTATACGCGTTAAGTGCGCGCCACCGGGCGCGAAATTCGCGGATACACTTGTTCAAGCACCAGCAATGCGTGTTCCGGAGGAAATCGCGGCAAAGTTCATCGCGCGCGATGAACACAACGCGCCACAATGTGTACCCGCGAATCCGCAACTTGTTCAAAGAGCGCGCGAATTAATTGACATGAAATATGGCGCGGGAACGCACGTATTTCGCAGGCAAATGGGTTCATTGCTCGCGTTTGATCGCATGCGCCCATCAAAGTGCGAATTATGCGCGCGCGAGCACGATCACGATAATACAGTGCTTGTGAGCATAGCGGAGAAGATTGGCGCGCGAACGCAAATCTTTGAGCTTTGTCGCCACCATCCACAATCTCGCGCGATTTTGCTAGAGTCAGTCGCGAGTGTTGATAACATCGCGATCGCGTGCGAAACGGATGTGCAAGAATTGCCGCGCGCGGCATGGGAGTCGCGAATTCGCGCGCGAACATACGTTGACACGGAAATGCGCGATTATCCCGCGAATCCGCGCACTTTGTTTGTGCGCGCGCCAATGAAACTCGGCAAAACAAAAGCTCTGCGCCGTTTCGTTACAAATTATGCGTCCGAAGAGAGTGCGCGCGTCATCTTTGTATCATTTAGGCGCACATTTTCATCCGCGATTGCGAAGAAATTCAGCGAATTTTCATTGTATTCGGATATTCGCGGCGCACTGGACGTAAACAAAATGATTGTGCAAGTAGAATCGCTGCATCGCATTATTCCGGATAAGCTTGGGCCGATTGATTTACTTATCTTGGATGAATCGGAATCTATCATTGATCAATTTGATTCCGGTTTATCATCAGATCATGCCGGCGATTTCGCAGTCTTCGAATGGCTCGCGCGAACTTCGCGCAAGTGCATTCTATTGGACGCATTTATGAGCGAGCGCACGTATTCAGTTATTGGGCGCATTCGCGGAGTTGATGGCGCGCTTCTTATCAAGAACGAGTACAAGAACGCGATTGGCGAACAATACTACTTCACGTCAAATCGCGAGCAATGGCTAATTGCACTCTTAGAGTGCGTGCGCGCGCACGAGAAGATTGTGATATGCGCGAATAGCGCAAATGAAGGGCGCGCACTCTACGCTATGCTACAAGCGCAATTCGCAGATGACGCGCGCGCGCCAAAAGTCAAATTCTATTGGGCAGAAACATCCGCGAGCATCAAAGCGCGCGATTTCGCGGATGTTGGTGCGGCATGGGCCGATTGCGATATTCTCATATACACGCCAACACTAACTGCGGGCGTTTCCTTCGAGAGTGTGCATTTCGATCGTCTCTTTGGGTATTTCACGGATAAATCGTGCGCGGCGCAAGTTTGCATACAAATGATGGGGCGTATTCGCGATATCGCGCGCAAACAGCACTTTATTTGCTTGCAAACCGATCCTGGCTCATTTCCAGTAACGCGTGAGGATATGATTATGAATTTGCGCATGCGCAAAAGCACTATTATGACTGGAGAGACAATAGATGTGGAGTTTACAGATGCTGGACTTCCAATGATTCCTGACACGAATTACGCAGAAATGCGCGTGCAAAACGCAATCGCGCGCAATCGCTCGCGCAATGACTTCGCGCGCGAACTTATAGGACTAATCAAAGAGACAGGAGCCACTTGCGCGCGATTGTCATCGAGCGTGCACGAAGACGTATTTGGGCGCGCGCCATCTTTCCTTGAATTGCAAAATATGCATATAAGTCACGCGGACGCGCAGGAAGCGGCCGCGTTGAAGCGCGCTGAGACTATCGCGAATGCGCGCGAATTAACTGGCGAAGAGAACAAGAAATTGAATGAAATGCTCATCGCGCAATATGACAGCGAACGCGTCACGGAAAGTGATAGAGCGGCAATGCAAAAGTATGATTTGCGCGCGACATACCACAAACATGACGCAATGAGTGCAGAGTTCGTATTAATCTTCCTTGATTCCGCAACAATGGGTGCATTCAAGAATCTTAGTATACTTTGCGAGCATCTTGCGCGCAATGATCGCGATATCGCGCGCGCCTTGACGGAAATGCGCACGACTGAGCTCGCATATTTGCGCCAGTGGTCTAATAATGGCGCTGCGACTGATGAGATGGATTATGCGTATGTGTACGAGACGCATCATCTCGCGCACATTGGCGTAACTTTACTTGGATTCGCGAATGTACTTGACGCGCAAGCGCGCGCGATTTGCGATGTTGAATTGCGCGTTACGGAAGCGATACCGCGAATTAGTCGCATCTGGTCGCGATTCAGATGTCAATTCAAGTTACCGCCACTCAAAAATGAGATAATTGACACGCAGCTTTTCATAGAGACACTCAAGGCGATTCTTGAATCCACATATTGTATCTTTCTCGTGCGCGTAGGTAATCTTTACAAACTAGAAGTAACCAAGTTCTTCTGCGTCTTGCCCAATGGGAAATTGATCACTACAGCGAACGGAGTATGATTTGCAATTTTTATTTTTGCGCGAATATACATGTTGCGAACAATTGAAGAGTCACTTGGGATCAAATCAAAAAAGATTAGCGCACCACTTGAGGCCTTTATTGGGACATCTGTTGCGTACTTAGCGTCCGCGAATGGGCGTTTGCGCGCGCAAATGATTAGAATAGTGCTCGTTGAGTTGGGTCATAGGCAATTTATTGCGGGTGGTGAGGATTTCGACGAAGCGCTTATAGAGCGTGCGACTGACGCAATTGCGCGCGCGTGCGTTAGCGCAACTAAAGAGCAACGCGAAGAGTACATAGTCGCGCACGCACGCGCGATTCCAGCCGCAGGAGCGCGCGCAATCGCGCGGATTTGCGCACAATTGCCGCAAGTTGGTATGGTGCTTGAATTCGCGCCACACGAGCGATTCTTTTGCGCGCGCGAGATACTTAGAGAAAGTCGCGCGCACTATGACAGTTTGCGCGCTACCAGTGATTTACCCGCTATTGTCGAGAAGGCGTACCACGCGGAAAAGTCGCACACTATCATCATTAACGCGCTCAATTTGCGCGCGCTGACTTATTTGTTCCTTGAGTTTGTACGCGCGCGAATTGTGCGCGATGGCGCGACATTCGCCATGATTGTGCACGGAAACGATGTTATTATTAATATGCCAGCGGCAGTCGCAAGTATGCATTTGTCTGGCGATTGCGCACTCACGGTGATATCTGTGTGCGAAAAAAAGATCATTGCGGTGAGTGATGTTGTCGCGCTCGATTAGTGGCGCGGCACCACTTTTTTCGCGCGTTTAATGCGCATTAATCGCCGCGGAGGCACTCGCGCGCGCGATGATGAGCGAAAGCACCTGGTTGATATTCGGAATTGGTGCAAATAGCTGTCCGTGGAATTGCGACTTGATTGTGCGATGCATTAAGTGCAAAACGCGCTGTAGTAGAGATATCGCGCCGACGTATGGATCTGAATGCGCGCCATACTTTTCTGAATATCGCGCGAGAATCGCAAGCGTAAGTCGGCAATCAACGCATCCATCAAGACCGGGAACTGCACTAAAGTGCGCGCGATTTGCGGGAATGAAACAATATTCGCGCATTTGATTATAGTAAAAGAGCGCGTTTTCATGTTGCGTTGTTGAATATTCGCGCATTTGCGAATATTTCGCTTGTGTCGCAATCAAGCGTACCTCTGTTGACGATTGTCCCGGAAATGCTTGCAAATTGAGCACATTGTTATCAATGAACATGTAACGGTGCGCGCTGTATTCCGCGAGTGTATCGCGTTTAAACATCTTGTCATATTCCGCAATTGTTGCACTGTACATGCTATCGCGCGCGCGAGTGCGCACAATCTCTATGTCGCGCGGATTCATAAAGGGAGTGCGAAATTTGAGCATACAAGCCGCTGGTTGCAGAAGATGAACCCACATATGTTGCCACATGTTATTCGCGATGATATCTAGGTCGCTAGGGTGCTCATCTTCTTCGTCACCGCCGCGCGAGTTTGTATTCGTGCGAATATCTGAGATAAAGTAAACAATGTTACCAGCAGCACTAAGAGCGCGAAATGCGCGCGCGAGATCATTCGTAAAGAGATCCTCAATGATGTAGAATGTGTATCCTTTTTCGCGCAAAATAACGCGCGCTATGTCATCTGCGCTCAGCATCTCATTTTCGCGCATCTGCGTGCCTTTTGGGCGTTCCACTATCGCGTTTGTGGTCGCGAGATTAATTGGCGTGCGCGCGAACTCAGTGCGCGCGGATGTTCGAAAGTAGAGGATGTCAGATTGCGCACTACCCATAATATTATGCTCTTGCGGATCTATCAGCACAAACTTAATCGCGGGAAACATTGTCGCAAGCATAAAGCGCGAATGTCCCGGTGCTGATCCAGCATACACGACATATGTCTGCGTTACTGGGCGTGCGTAATCGGTTAGAAATTGGACTTCCGAAAGAAACAACTTGAGTTGCCCAACATGAAGCGACGCGCGAACATATTGCAAGCGCTGATATTGCGCCACACCAGGAATATCCGCGACAGTGATCATCATCGGTGGCACGTACGAGCCAATCATTGATTGAACAAGCGCACGCATTGGACCGTCGCGGACTTTTTGAAGAGCAAGAGACACTGTTTTCGCGCTTGCGTGTTCCATCCCAGAGTAAATCTATATGTCGCGCGCGAAAATTGAATTCGCGTTTTTACTATCATTACTAATCCGTACAAATCATGTCAGGCAGGAAACTGGGCGCGCCAAAGGCCAGGAAAACTCCCAATCCGAAACTCGTCTATCGGCACACGTTCAATGTGTACTATTTGACGCTTTTCGGAGACTTGGACAAGAAAATCGCGGATGAAATCATGGATAACGCCGAAATGCTGCCGCCAGCTCTCTTTGATGCGAAGGCGTCAGGGTGCGATTTGTATTGCAATCCAACTCCAAAGGCAATCAGTGCAGTCATTGATTTGCTCGTTGTGATGCATGGACATATGATCGCGAGCATCGAGCATGATGATCCTGCGCTCATTACTGCGCTCCTGCGCATGCCAGAGACGATAAACGCGAATCTCAAGGCCGCGCGATCTAGTTGCGATAGCACGCTCGCGAGCTTTGGTGCGAGCGCTTTTCGCGCGAAACAAATCAAAGCGGATCTAGCGTTTGACGCAATGGATCGCCTTGTTAAGGGATTGGTGGAAGCCACATTTAATTGCACAATAATGGGTGGTCATTTGACGCGTAAGTTAGTACAATTGTGCATTGTGGCGCACGTACCCGAGCAAGTAATGCGAGTTGCAAAATCCATATCCGCGGAATCAAAGCGTCGCGCACCCGCAAAAGTCGTAGTGCCGGAAGCCGTCGCAGAGGATTCTGAATCTGAGTATGAGGACGCAACTTGCGCGGATGTTCAGTAGATCGCGCGCGAATCTTTTTTTGCGCATAAACATATATGGATTCCTGGATTGCAATAGTCATTGTTTGCATAATTATTCTCATCTTTTGGTATCGCGCGCGCGCAACGCGTTGCAAAAACGAAAGAGAGTTCATGACGGGTTTTTGGTGCGCATCGCCATCTAGTTGCGATCGCGCGGGTTATCGCGACGCATATTTGTACATGGGCGCGCCAAAAGATGATACGAACATCTCGCGCGCATACATTGTCGCGCTTAAGGGTGGGCGCGGAGTAATTAACCGCCCATTTGATTTTGACACAGAACATGCATGGACTGGGAATCGCGCGGTATGCGGCAAGATTAATGTTGGCGGACACGTGAGTGATGTTGCTATTGATCTTGATCTTCTCGCAAGTCGCATGGTTTGGCGCGATTCATTTGGTAAACCGCTTTTCGTATGGGAAAAAAATAGTCATCTTACATCACAGTTATTTTAAACGCGCGCGCCAGATACATAACCGGTGCTGGCGCCAAATTAAACCGCAGGCGTCTTATTTGATTGCATATGATTTCGCAATTATGTAGTCAGGTGCTGGTATATTGATCATCTGGTGCCGTACCCTTTCTTTGCGGTAGGTACGCGGCCAATGGTTGGCGCGCGATCACGTATCACGCACCAATCCTCTTTTTTTTGGGTGCGCGCGCGACTTCGCCAGTTAGAAACTTATTTGCGAGAATTGTGCTCGCGGATTCGCGATCTGATTCAAGATAGCGCAAGCCAAGCAACAAGAAGTTTTCTATTTGTTGACTTTGCTCGCGATTAAGATTACTATAGTTTTCGGTAATGTGGCGCGCAATAGAACAAGGGAGAATCGCAGGCGTATATCGCGGCACGCCATTGTTATAGTATTCCGCGAAAAGATTGCAAAATAGCTCTGGTGGCTCGCCAAGTAGGCGATACATGAGTACAATGTGCGCGTATATCGTTGGGAAATCCATGTCGCCCGCGACATCTTGATCAATGCTATCATCGTCCATTTGCGATCCATGTGTATGCGTACTTGCGGATTCTTCCTCTGCGATGCGAATGCCAGCCATTTCCACGCCATAATTCAAGTCATTTTCATCAAAAACATCAAAGAGAATGTCGCCGGTGATAACTTCAAACACAGTTACCATTGCGGCCCATATGTCCGCAGCTGATGTGTACGCGCGCCCGAGTAGAATTTCCGGCGCAATATAGGGTATTGTACCAACACTTGCGGGCGCGCATTGATGCGTTTCAGCGCGCGCGACACGCGACGATCCAAAATCGCAAAGAACGATGTCAAGTGTGGTTACACTCATAGTATCAAAGCGCGGGACTGTGCGCAACATTATATTGCTTGGTTTGATATCACCGTGCACCACATCTGCTTCTTGCAAGCATTTAATTGCGGAAAACAATTGGCGCGCGATTGCGAGCGTTGCAAGAGCTGGAAGCCCGGATTGATGTTCCTGGACACATATTGTGAGATAATCTTTGAGGCGCACTTCATACTTCGGCATAATAACGTACGGTAACACGCGAAATGCGCGCGCGGATTCGTCAAATGTAGTAAATGAACCACTATCTATTACTCTTTCCACGTGATTGCGCGCGTCACTTTCGCGCAATGCCGCGAGCGAGAGCATTGTTCTGCGAAATTGGCGCATATTTGCGAATACTTTGATGATTAGCGCGGGATTACTTGCGCAAAGCTCATAAACATCGCAGAATGTTCCACTTGCACATTTACCGCCAATTTTGTGCGTTGCGATGACCGTCGCGTTGGTCGCGGCGCCTATTGTCACGCTCCCGTTGGTCGCGGCGCCTATTGTCACGCTCCCGTTGGTCGCGGCGCCTATTGTCACGCTCCCGTTGGTCGCGGCGCCTATTGTCACGCTCCCGTTGGTCGCGCAAATAACAATCGTTCGCCCAGTAATTTCGCTCATCTATATGCAGTGCGCGCGTATCAAAATCAAAAAAAATAGTCGCGCGCACTCTCAGAGCGCGAGTTGCGCTATTGCGCCTTTCGCGCGTAAATGCGCGAAATAGTTTTTCGCAATGTGGCGCAATCGCGCGCTTTTAGCGATGGTGTGCGAGAATTTGAGAAATGTGCCCTTTTTGATTCCGCCGGATCTCGCATCAAGATACTGGGTTGTGAGAGGGTAGCGCATCGTGCAAATCAGAAACCAAATGGTCCCAACTATCTTACTTTGCAACTGACTTTGAACTCCAATATGATGTTTGAGTGCGTTACGAATAATGCAACGAATGAACTTCAGGTTATATGAGTTCAGTACATCGCGCAATAGTTCTGTCGCGCCTCCTGGCGCATTGTATCGCGCGACAATGTATGCCCCTATTGTGCGCTCGTAATAATATGAGATCTTGTGCTCACAAATTTCTTCGTCGCTGTCCAGAGTTACGTTACCATCCGCAGATTGCAATAGTAACTGTTCATAACCACGCGAGAATCCTTCCGTGCGCAATCCCATCATTTCCGCGATTTCTTTCTTGCTGCGCTGTTCACTCTTTCCGCATTCAACAAAGAGAATCGCGGCAAGAATCTCATTTTTCACGTCGCCCCGGCGAATAAATGGTGCGCCCTTTGTGAGCGCTTTTCGCTGGATTTCGTTGTAGATTTTCGCAACATTAATCAAGATGTGCGTGGATGGCGCAAGTGCGCTAAGATCGCGCGCGCTATCAACCATGGCGCTATTTGCGACGTAGGGAATCCCGCGACGTTCCGCGACGACTTTGAGATAAGTTTCACGACGGGTTATAAGATTCTCGTACACACCAACTCTTTGCGCACCAAGAGGGTCACTAGAGCCGTAATGTCTACGCAGATCGCGACATCCATATTGCATGAATTCGCTGGCCATATAACTTTCTGTATGCGCGGCAATACATTTGCATTGGCCGCACACATATTCATTACCCTGCGTATCCATCGGAATAAGGCAATTAGGACAAATATTAGGCGCAATCTTATCATCACAATCCGCGCATGTTTGCGATTGGCGTGCGAATTGCTCCAAGAGAAGCGTATTATTTGTACCACAACTTTCGTCGTCGCGCCCGTCCATCTTTGTGGATGTTATGAATCTTTCAATTTTTGTCATGGAATCGTCGTCGCTTATATATTTGCGTGTGTTTAGATGAATCGCGCGATTACCAGCCAACTTCATCACCGATATGAACAAGCGTTGGTTCATCATCAGGATCAACAATATCGTCATCCGCGCGCTCATCGTCCATATCGAACGCGTCCAGAGAGAATGGATCCATATCATCTTTTGCTTCTTCATCAAGCGCGTTTTGCACATCATCTTCGTCATTTTCATCATATCCAGCTTGATTCGCAGAACTATCAAAATCATCGCTCGCAAGTTTGGTACCCTCAACAACACTAAGATTATAATGTTCGCCTTTGATCGTAATGTTTTCGCGCGCAAGGATCCGCGCGAGTGCGGAATGAGCGAATGCGGCGCAGAGATGCGCTTTGGACGCGCTAATTGCATTAAGAATCGCGCAAAATGTCTCTAAGTAATAATCTACGATTTCCGCGGGTTTATGTAATTCCGCGAATAGCTCAATTGCGCGCGAAAGTACTAGATCTGGCGCAAGAGCATCGCGCGGTGCGAGCCCATTTTCCGCAAGCAGCGCGCCAAGAGATGGCATTTCCGCCGACATACTCTCCAAATGCGCGGATGTCAAATTAGGCGCGACTCTTTTTTTGAGATCATCAAGGAATTGCAAAATTGAGCGCGTCTGCACGCGCTCGTGCGCGGATAATTTACGAACAACCGCGTATAGCATGAAAATTTCATATATGTACGTGCGAAGTGCGTGAATGCGCGCGTCAAAGCGCGATTTGGGCACGCGCGCGACAAATGATTCATCCGCGAGTTGTTCGCGCGTCATGCCTTCTCGCGCGCCCAAAGTTTGCAAAGAATGGCGCTCTACTTTGAATGTTGCGGACGCATTCACTACTGTTTCGTAATTAAATGTCCATGGTTGTTGCGCGAAATTTCGCGCAACATCTTCAAGTGCTTCGTCTTCTGGTGAGATTCTGCGCCCGGGAATGGGACGCGAGCCTGGTGGCGGTGCGATATGTTGCTTGAAAATCTGCGCGTACTTATCAAAATACTCGCGATCGTACGCGCGCGCTTTTTGCGCAGAATAACCACATTTCGCACACACTGGGTCCACTTGGGATCGCGATGCAGCAAAATCATGCGCGCCCTCGAGTGGACATCGCGTCGCAAAGAATTGATAGAAATTCTCCATGAGCGCGCGCGCTTCAAGTGCAGTGCGGATCGTATCCTCATTCAACGCAGCAGTCTTAGATTGCAGAATACCGCATACAGAACACTTCTTGTCCGCATAGATATGGTCGCGCGCGCTAAATGCGTCTGGCGCACCTATTTTCACTTCGATCAATTCGCGCGGATTCGCGCCATTTTGCGCGGGAACAAAGATCATTGTGTCCCACTTGTGAATCTGGCCATTCTCATCGTAAATTGCGGATAATGCGCCCATTTTGTACACAAAGGAAGGCACGGGCGCGCGAATGATAAAGCGCGTTGGAATACGTCTTTCATCTTGCGCGCGCGCGATTTGCGAGGCTTCCTGCGCGCGCATCTGTGCACACTCCTGCGCGACTTTCTGGCGATATTCAATGATAGCGCGATTTGCGGTGTCAATTGGGTAGTCAAACGCGCGCAATGCATACATTTCGCGTGCGTTCGCGATGACGGAAGCAACTGCGCCTTTTGCGCGCGCACAGTGCTCAAATAAAGGTTCATAAACGTTGCGTGGATTGCGCGGTTTTGGTGGTAGTAGTTCGAAAATAGACTTCTCGTAATCAAATGGATCTTTATCATTTGGTATCCATTCAACCTGCGTGACTGGTTCGCGCGTCTTTGCGCGTGCCTTTGCTCCGCCTTTCTTGCGGTCGTCGTGCTTCCGTTCGTCGCGGCTCCTATCGTCGCGCTTCCGTTGGTCGCGGGTACTATCGCTGCAATGAGCAAAGAGAATCGCAAATACTGGATCATACATGAGAGTCGCGCGATAATCGCGCGGAGGTGCGCCAAATGGCATACTGGACGCAACATCGCGCAATTGCCCAATGGCGGATACTAGATCCGCACTTATGACTTCGCGAGTCATGCGCGGGACTAAGTTGAGCGCGACATTCTCAATTAGTATAATCTTATCCGTTGCATACTTGACTGCATACGCTTCTATGTGCGCGGGATTGCGCGGTTCAAATCCTTCAAAAATGATATTGAGGCGCGCCATGTTGACAATGCAATCCGCGAATGCGTAAATAGCAATAAATATGCGCATTTTCGCGGAGAATTCCGCGACAACACTTGTTTGCGCGATCGCGGTCTTATTTTCGATTGCCTCAATAAAGGGATAAATATGGCGCTCAATTGTGCGCACAAGTGAATGCTGATCAACAACATTTTGCGCGCGAAAATACCTTTGGATAATTGTGAGTTCATGATAAATTTCGGACGCGATTGCTTCATCTTCTGGATCCGCTTGTTCAACGTCGTCGCTAACTGCGATGGACCAAGAGAAGTATTCGCCACATACACGGCAATAGTATAATCTGCGATCTGGTACACGCTCAATGTACGCACTCATTGATTCGCGTTCGCGCGCGCGCGTTCCGTGATCTGCGACAACGCGCGCAAGATCGAGCGCATGCGGGCAAATCGCGCTCTGGCCGCAAAGCGCGCACTTTATCATGGTGTTGGTCGCAACAACTGATGTAGGCGCAACAAGAATCGCGCTAAGTGCGGAAAGTTGCGCGCGAATGGTAGTGATAGCCGTTGCTTTGCGCAGTGTGCTAACAAGCGCAATGTGCTTGCAGTCTATTGGCGCAATAGTGCGCGCGCGTAAACTTTCATATTCCGCGAGAATAAATTTGCGCTCGGCTTGCGTTAATTTCGCAAATAACTCTTCGTCACTGTTCACGCGCGCGGTAACAACGCGCATAAGACCAATTTCTGGTCCCATACCGCCAAGATCATACTTTGTTGCGCGCTTTGCGCCTTCAGTAATTACTTTGTTGAGACCAAGATGGTCCTCAATGAGCGATGCGAGTATTTCCAGGCGTCCAAGTCGCGCGCTATATTCGCGCGCGGCGCGAATTGCGGCCGCTCGCGCGCTTATTTCCGCAGTTAATCGCGCAATAATCTCTATGTGTGTGTCCGCGAGCGAGTATCGGGTTTTCCAGTACTCATGTTGCGCATTTTTCGCAAGGAAGTCCGCAATGAGATTTGTGGAGTGCGCGAAGTTGGGCACAATACTGAGGATTTGCGCGATCGCTGCCACGCGCTCTACTTGCGGCGCGTCAATCACATCAATGACTAATTCAGATCCAAAGTCGTCCTGTTCATTCGCGCGAATATGTGCGGGTGCGCAATTAGTCGCGCGTGCAAAGAAATACTGCTGGAACAAAAGGCGCACATAAAAGAACACTTCGCGATACAAAGATGGGGTTTGATCCGCAATTAGAATCGCGCGCGGCAAATATGGTTCTTGCGGGTCCACTGGCGGAACCGCGCGCTCTGGCTGAGCGCTAATACAATCATATGCAAGCGCGCTCGGAATTGCGCCATTGTGCGCGGGATATTGCCCGATGGGTGCGAGCGCGATTTCTGTGATGTAAACAGAAGTATTATTGGGCGTCACGGTCTCAATGCGCGCTGTACTTTCCTTTGAGGGTATAATCGCGGACAAAATGCTTTGCGGAAATTGAATGCCGGACATCTTTGTCGCGCGCGATGTTTGATCATGCGCGGGAGCGCGCGTAATGTTAATAGAAGGTGCAGGCGCGGCTTTGCGCGGATGGTGAACGCGCGCAATGTGTCCGCGAATGAGCTGTTGGAGATTACTTTTGCGCAAGTAATCCATAAAGGTGTCCGTTGCGATCGGTTGTACGAGCGGCACAATAAGTCGCGAATTGAATAGGCGCGTATCTTGACCGATTATTATGAGTTGGCGCGCCATAATTTCTGGATTGGTATGCATTTTGAATGCCGCGCGGATTATCGCGCTGAGCCTGAGTAAGTGAACGAATTGTAACGCGAGAGAGCGATCGCCCGCGAAATCCTTGACGAGGAGAGTTTCTTTGTCGCTATCCGGGATAGAATAGATATCTATGAGGCGATGAGCGTCATCGAATACCTCAATATCAACCGCGTCTGCAGAGCCACCGGATGGAGCGCGCGAAAATTGAATAGTTGACAGTCCATCATATTCTCCGAGCGCGAACTCATCCCCTGCGGGTATCACATCGTAGATCGTCAAATTAGCCGTTTGTATATCTAAAGGTATTCAGCAAGCCTATATAGATCCATTTCATAAAATGTCGCAAGGAAAAGATAAGGTCACCGGTATTTTGCGCGCGCAGCGCAAGCCAATGCGCATACAACGTGCTTCAAGCAAATCTGCGTATGAGAAGGCGCGCGCTGATATGTCATTTGATGATGTTCTCGCGGATGCGCGCAAATACTTCGCAACGCACGATATCTGTGTTGATGGAATCGAAATGTTCTTTCGCGGCCACGGTATGCCCATTAAAATCTCGCGCGATGCGGGTAATGAGTCTGCGACGCATGGACTCATCGTTCTTGCGGATCTGTCCGTACCAGTTAATGGAATCATAGTTGATACGCTGGACAACTTCAAGGTGCTTGTTAATCCGATGCCAGACGTAGTGCGCGACGAGAGCGCGCTGCAATACTGTCTTAAGAGCCTAAGTGAGTATTCAGTGTACCGCGCGCTTGATGGTACGCGCGTATCGTTGTACTATGTCGCGCGCGCGAACGCATGGCTCATGGCAACCGCGCGGTCATATGATGCGCGCGATTACAAGTGGGTTGGACCGAAATCATACCTAGAAGCATTCAAAGAGTGTGCTGGCGCGGATTTCCCGTTTGATACGCTGGATAAGGGCGCGGTCTATTCATTCATTTTCCGCCATCACGACTTCCATCCATTCGTGCGTGATCCGCAGTTCTTGATGCAAGTCGATGGCCCTGTTCTTACCGGAGTCGCGCAGTATGCACCGATGCCGCGCGAAGAAGTGCCATGTGCGGAGAAATTGCAGTTCCTCGCGCGTACGGCTTTTGTTGATCACGCGCGCGATGGGACGTGCAATTACGGATACATTTTCCGCAAAAAAGAAGCGGGAAGTCCAGCGGCAGTGTATCTTGAAAGCGCGCTCCATGAGTTCATCCGCAAGCAAATGTACGACATTCCATCAACAATTGCGCAACTTACGAATGAAACGCGCCCTGTCTATTTGCATTTGCGCGGTTACATGTCTCTGGGATCAAATCACGCGCATGTCATAATGTTTCCGCGCGCGAGTTGCGTTTACAGCAAAATGGATTACGTTGTATCGTTGCTTACGGATCTAACGATTGCCGAAATGCGCGCAAGTGGCAAAACAACGCGCGCAATTGGTATCGGCAGCGATCGCGCGAGTATCGGTGAAGGCCTATTTGGCGCGGCATGGAATCCAGTGCGCGACATGATTGGGCGAATCGCGCGCGGAGTTGCGGCACAATTGGCTGCAAATGGCTCAATTGGTGCATTTGGCGATCATATTCACGCGAATATCCGCGACCAATATCTCAGCGCAACAAATATGTCGGATTTCATGACGATTCTCACAATGAAGTGAGAGCGCGCTCAATATTTTTTGCATGCGGGAAATTGACTGGCCAAATATATCCATAGAACATGAGTCGGCAACAAACAAGTGATTCGCGCGATCTAAAAAACTTGCGCCATTTTATGGCGCGATCTGATGGACGGCGCTCGTACGCGCCCGCGATTTACAAAGCACCAGGAAATGCAATGTGTGATTGCGTTATTGATCCACTCACCGGGAGATCATATTGCATTTGTAGCGCGATGATAACGACGGATATGGCTTTTGCACCAGACCAAGTCGCGCGAGTTGTGAATCCACAGGTGCGCTTTGCATCGCCATGCGAGCGTGCGAGTCTCAAGCGGCGTCAGATGTACTTTGCGAAATCAACTGCGTAAATATGAATGAGACTTATTTTTGTATTCCCAGTATATCACCATAATATTTCAGATCTAACAATGTTAGACGATAATATTTGGTGGTGCATTGCGGCCTGGGGAGGGTATGGACAGGATACTTTTGAATGCGCGATGGACATGGAGAGCGCGAGCTCTCATGATATTGTTTTGGAAGTATCATGATCGCGAATGATTTGTGTGAGTATTGCTAAATTACTATCACTGATGTAGAATTGAGCAATGCGATTAAGTGGGAACGTGAGACTAATTTTTTGTTCTGTTGTTCCAGTATAGTCGCGCATATCAAAAACTTCCGGAATGATACTAAATAGCGGATACAACGCAAGGTCAATTGCGGATGGATCGCGGAGCGCCACTTCAAGGAACGACGTGCATTTCTCAATGAGAACATTAATAAAATCGCGCTCATCCACATTTGTTATTACCGCGGACAATATGCGCAAAGTATGAATTGGATCAAGAATAGATAGGATGTGAAACGCGCGATTGTAGTCATCATGTATGAGTGCGCGCACTTCGTTCACGCGCGGATGATTGGAAAATACGACTAAAAAGAAGTCAAATAGGTGCCTTTCTTGTTCTCGCGCGATTACATCTGGCGCGGATGATGTGTATGACATAACATTCTCGAAGAATGGATTTATTACGACGCGCGAAAAATCAATAATTTGTCCGCGGTAAAGAGAATGATGAGTGTATATTTTAGTTCCGATGACTACACTATGTTCGCTGTTTGTTGGTTGTACGCGTATATTACCAAGATGTCCATCCGTGTGAATTACGCCAAAATGAGTATGCAATACCAGATACGCGTACATCCAATCAAATAAAATATCCCTGATATTACCAATACCATCATAAAACGGGCGCGTTGCTATGCGACTTCGACAGATAATTGCAGTATTGGACATAATTAGATTGCCCGCAGATGCGCGCATCATTGTGTCAAAGTCATCGTTGTATGGATCCGTAATTGTTTCGCCACCTACTTCGGGCATATGAATATTCGCAAGAATTTTGTTGGCGGCTTCAATTGCCTCACCGCGCTGGAATCGCGCGCGAATGTACGGATTCATGAATGTATTTTCATCAACATCGTGCATCATTTCCCATCCCGTAATGTAAAAAGTAAATTGCGTTGCTATTTTTGACATGCGAACAAGATTGCACATAGTTTGCGAATATACTTCGCGCCATACGCGATAGCGCACATCATTAGGATACCGCAATTCATTAATCGTAATTGGAATTATCTTCATTGCGTAAACAGCCTGCGAAATATTGCGAACGCTGGATGAAAGTACTTTGGGACCATATTTGGATTCAATGTCCATTACGATACTCAATAAGTTTTCTATATCCGGCATGAGCCACGCGAAACCCACTGGGGAATATTTTGTGGTGCTCTCGCGATAAAGTTCGAGCAAGTAATAGAAATTCGCCATTGCAAGTTTAAAGTCATATCGCGAATCAAAAACCCATTTTTTGAAGCTTGCGCGATCTTCAGGCGATGCATTTGGCGGAAAGTAAAATACAGTATCAAGTGATGCCGCGTCAATGAATTTGAGGAATGGGTCTTCAACTTGCGACCAGAATTCAGCTTCCATTATCAAATCAAAAATAGGGCGCACAATTGCCATACCGCGCACTTCACCATCGCGCGAATTCGCAGTATTCCCAAATGTTACATTCGCCGATAAGAAAGAAGTCTCTGTGCCAGGCGCAACCCAAAGATATCCACAAAGGTTTCCCGGGCGCGTTGGATCTTTAGGCCAATTAATGTGAATAGAGCATGCAAAATTATAAACTTCGTAGCTACCCATGAAAATTGAATATCACTCCTCTAAGTTATATCCTGCTATATATCTAAGACTAAACTAATGCCAAGCGACACTGAAGTTCCTATGATAGACGAAAGCATCGTAATCGAAGATATCGAAGTCAACCTCCCCGCGGACATGGAGGGACTTGGATTCTAAAAAAGATCACAAAAAAAGTAAAAAGTCTTTTTTCACTTGCTTGCGCGCGCGACCGAAACATAGGATTGCGTGCGCGCTTTTTTTGGTGCGTGAATCAAGCACTTGCCACCATTAATTGCCATTCCGGCATTGATGCAAATCGCGAAGATATCCTGACCATTGGATTGCGCGATACGCATGATCTGACCGCATGGCGTACTTTTCCCAAGAATCTTGTCTTGCGTTTCCGCGATCACCTCAAGGTTCACTGGCGCGGTTTGATGCGCGACTTCACTCGTCAAGCGCGCGTTCTCCTCGCGAAGGCGCGCGCTTTCTGCAATCAAGACGTCAATGCGCTCCACTGTCGCGCGCAAATCCGCGCGCGTTTCATCCAGTTGCTCTTCAGTTGGGTGATCGTTTGTATGTCCTTGAACATAAGCCAGAGCCGCCAGGTAACCGCGATTGACGTTTCCGCGATTCTGTTGCTTGGATGTCATTGTGGTGGATATATATTGTTGTATAAGCATATTAAATTCATTTTTTTGAATTAGTAAACCAGAGTATAGAAATGGAATTCTGCCCTAACTGCAAGCGCCACATGCCGCGCGCGACATCCGCAAGTGACGCATCTGTCGTCTTTGAATGCGAAATATGCCATTACCACAAGAAGGGTTTGGCGGAAGATACGCTTTGGTTCGAAAAGACGAACGTTCACGAGGATGAGAAATTCCAAACAATCCTGGATCGCGCGAGTCGTGATCCGGCAGGGCAAACAGTCGCGATTGCTTGCGAAGAATGTGGCTTGCAATACATGACGCTTGTTCGCTTTGGTAAGGCCGCAACAACACAATACGTGTGCGAATGTGGTGCGCGACTGGATTTCGAAAGGAAAAAAATAGTGTAACGTCCGACGGACATTTCCGTCGGACGTTTCCGTCGGACGTTCCCGTCGGACGTTCCCGTCGGACGTTCCCGTCGGACGTTTCCGTCGGACGTTCCCGTCGGACATTCCCGCGCGAAATCACTGGAATGGTGGATGCGTCATTTCATTTGGCGACCAAATCTCCGCATAATTTTTTATGTGTCGTCCATCGTCACTCATCGCGCGACCCACGTGCCGCACGATCTTCAATGGGCATCTTCGCGCCTTAATTTCAGCAATCGCAATGTCGCGCGCGGTTGTGGCTTGCGCGGGAATTTCGTCTATCATTGCGGATGACATGCCATCCGTACTTATTTGCTCTGTACGCAAAGAGATTGCTTCCGTGTACTCAGAGAGCGACATAATTTGCGATGTGCGCCGCTTCTCTATTGGAATAACGATTATTTCTTCCGCCGCGCCCTTAACCATATCAAGTTCCGCTTGCGGATGTCGCTCTTCAACTGGCGCAATGATTGGCGCGGAATCCTCATCTTCATCATCATCTTCAGGCACATCTGATTCCTCCGGGTCGCGGTTTTTATCATCGCGCGCACTTTCGCGCACTTCCAGTCCTTCATCTTCTTCGTCATCCGCAGCTTCCAGTGGTTCATCCTCTGGATCGCGGACTGATTCACTTTCGCTACGATCATCGTTTTCTGCACGCGCGGACATCTGTATTGAATATCAATTAATAACTATATCCAGTCTTTCAAATTTACTCATGCAAATGCTGAGAATCGCGCATATTATTTTGGCGATCGCGTGCGGAAGTTACGTAATTCTGCGCGCGCTATGTTATCGCTTTATTTCGCGCGTTTTCGAGTGCACGAGCGCAAGACGCGCACATGCGCGCGAAGAGGCCGTGCATCATACTAAACCGTACCTTGAGGACGTCTACGCTACATTGGCGACTGTTGAGACTGATAGACACGAATATTTTAATATTACGGAAATATACAATTGTCTTGTCGCGCAGGACATGATCTCAAGCATACAGATTCGCGCGAATTTCGCGAATGCGATTCGCGCGCACGTCGTGTGCAAAAATGGATCTGGATGCACGCTTTGCGCCCATATTGATCTTATTAATCACACTGCGAAAGTAATTCACGGTTGCGGCGCGACATACGAATTTAGCTTTTAAATGATTGTGATTTTTTTGTGCAAGGCAGGTCTATTCTAAATTTCCGCGCGCCATATATAAACGCACGCACGCATAGTACATGGAATTTTCGTCTTCTGATGTCTCTAGAGTGGATGCAGCGCCCGATGAGATTGCCGCGAATTCAGTTAGTGAAATGTATGATGAATTGCGCGAGTTCATGCGCAAGTATGGGCGCGTAGATCACAATGCTGAGTATCAGTTTCTTGATCGCGCGACTGGCGCGAAGTACCACTTTGATGATTCGGTTCTGGCGCAATTCTTTGAGCTCTTGGATGCGTGTCGGCGCGATACGTGTATACTACACGTGTTGGAGCGCGTTGGCGACGCACCCGCGGGTATAATGGTCGATTTCGATCATAAACAAGATGCACCCGCGCCGTCAATTTTTGCGCGCGACTCCATTTCGCGCGCAGTTGCACTCTTGGCGGGAATCATCTCAGAAGTGCTCGCAGACCCGCATCAAGTGAGCGACATGGCGCGCATTAGCGAGGAAGCACGCCGTGCTATCTGTGATGGCGCAGGAACCAGTCAGGGCGCACCACGCGCAATCGCGCGCGCATATCATATCTTCGCAATTAAGCGCGACCAAATTACGCGCGATCCGAGTGGCGATGGATATAAAGATGGTATCCACTTGCTTGTTCCGGAGATTTGGATGAGCAAAGGCGCGCGCCGTTTCGTCGTTGCGCGCATGCGAACGCGCGCGAGCGAGATATTTGAAGATCCATTGCCCAATGACGTAAACACAATGGTTGATATGAATTCCGCGCATGTATCCACCCATCTTCTTGGTTCTTGCAAAGTTGGCGGTATCCCATATCATTTGGAATACGCGGCGCGCGTCATGTGCGGTTCCGGCGCAAATACAATCGTACCACTATCAATGGATGCACTAATGAGCGGTTATGATCGCCCTGCGGCAGAAGGTGGAATCAAGATCAGCTTAGTGTACGAATTGAGTTTGACGCAGTATATGCCAACGTTTCGCGGCCAACCGACATGGTTACAGAAGCGCGCGACCATTCTTACAAGCGAGCGATCTGCGCTCGTTGAAGTGCCATTTGAGAACATAGATATTGCGAATCTCGCAGACACACAACGACGAGGATTCGAAGATCAAATCGCGCACTTGATAGGGAGTGACTCGGAAGCTGCGTACCTTTGCGATCTTTTGAACGCGCTTCCCATCTCATTCGCGCGCGAATATGATCAATGGCTGAAAGTGCTCATGATCATTGCGAATGAAAACGCGAAATACAAGTTGCTCGCGCAAATGTTCAGTATGCGCGCGGCAGATAAATGGAATCCGACTGAATTTGAGCGCATATGGAGCACATTATGTATTCGCGCGCGCGAGCGCGGACCACAATGCGCGAGTGTAACACTTCATTCACTCGAATTTTGGGTGCGAGCGGAAAATCCGCGCGCGTATGAAGACGCAAAGAGCAAGAGCGCGCGCGGATATCTCATGGCGAGTATTTTCGAGAATAAAGGCAAATTGGATCACGACACAATCGCGGGAGTCCTCGCGCGTATCCTGCGCGGGCGCTATGTGATTGATACGGATGCGCCTGATCGTCGCGCGAGTGATGACTGGTTTGAGTTTGTGATGGCGGACACTACGGATATTCGTCCCGGCGAGATTTACAAATGGCGACGAGTTCGAATTCCTCATAGCATCTATCTTATCATTTCAACGCAAATTCGCGCGTATTGTGTCGCGATTCAGCGCGACATTTACTCGCGCGCGGAACATTCCGCGGATGAGGCTCACAAGGAGCAATACAAGCGCATCGCGCAGAAACTTGGCACGCAAATATGTTCATTGCGATCAAATCCATTTCAGGAAGCAACTATTCGCCAAGTAAAACATATGTTGTATATGCGCGGTTTTGCGGCATCTTTGGATACACAACCATTTGTTATTGGTGTCGGAAATGGTGTTTTGGAGTTCATTAACGTGGAAATGCCGAACGCAGAGCCGCGACTAATCACGGGTTATCACGAAATTCGCGTGTCAAATTACACTGACGTAAACTACGAACCATTTGATGCTGCGAATCCGTGCGTGCGCGATATTATGCGCGCGTACCATGACATATTTATTGAAGATGATGTGTGCGAATTCATCTTATTTTACCTTTCTACGTGGCTAGATCTATGTGATTCGCAGCGCACGATTATTCTTCTTGGTGGCGGAGGATCCAATGGAAAAACGTGGTCTGTGCTATTTCCGCAAGCTGTTCTCGGTATGCACTACGTTCGCGCGCTAAAGATGCAATTACTCACGGAAGATCATGAGAAAGCGCGCGAAACGAACTCCGCGCTTATGCAATTGAAAGGACTGCGCGGTGGCTATTTTGATGAATCTCGGCAAGGTGAAATGCTCAATCCCGCGCGCGTCAAATCAATAGTAACTCCTGGCTTTCAATCAGGTCGCGAGCTGTATTCGAGCGAAGAACAATTCCGGAATACCGCGAATACAATTGGAATTTCAAATTATCCTATTGGCGTGGATGCGACTGATAATGGAACGTGGGATCGCATACTCTTTTATCAGTGCAAAGCGCGTTTCACGGACAACCCAGATCCCGCGAATCCGTACGAACACATTAAATGCAAGAATATGACGGAGAAATGGCCGCGCAATGAGAATTATAGGCGCGCAATGCTCTCAATTCTTGTGCATTATCGCGCGCGCCTTGAACGCGAATATGAAGGGAGCGTGCGTCGCATTCCGTGCGCGACAATACGCGCGGAAACGAACGCGTTTCGCGCGCAACAAGACCCACTCGCGCGATTCATTGCGGAGTGTGTGGTTCGTTCGCCGCGCCAATCTATGCCTGTGCACGTACTTATTGATCATTACAAGCATTGGTATCGCGAAACCAATGGAGTGCGGTTGACTGGCGCGAATTTCGAAATGCTCTTTCAGAATTCGCGCGTTGGCGAGTTTATTCATCCAGTCGCGGACGGAGGTGAGCTCATTGCCACTGGTTTGCGCATTCGCGGGAAGAACGATAGACTCGCGAACGACGAACTTGCATTTGATTGAGCGCGCACAATTTGAATTCTCTTTTTTGATAAATTATAATTATGTTGCACGAAGAATTTATCAGCGCCACTTTGCAAAATGGAGGATGGAAATGCGCGATTTGT
>Ga0172381_10001425_pt1 | contig 28185 bp, 21 predicted proteins | sample Leawel6488metaG_FD_119754 | JGI IMG/M metagenome (GOLD analysis project Ga0172381, IMG submission 119754) | Leachate microbial communities from a municipal landfill in Southern Ontario, Canada - Leachate well 64-88 metaG | ecosystem: Engineered > Solid waste > Landfill > Unclassified | place... | reverse complement strand
ATATATAAAATTATCAGATATTGCAACTGATCGTGGAGAAGAAAATAAAACTTCGCTATTATAATAATTATTATCTGGAAAATTAAATCTTACGATACGATGATTACCGGTGTCTGCAACATAAACATAAGTGTCGTTAACGAAAACGCCAAAAGGCCCATTAAACTGATCATTGCCAGAACCTCCTGTACCAATCTTTGAAACATAACTTAAATCGGATTTTAAACGCTTAACAATACGCTGATTACTTGTGTCTGCAATATAAACATAGGTGTCATCAACGGAAACGCCAGAAGGCCAATTAAACTGATCATTGCCAGAACCTCCTGTACCCGTCTTTGAAACATAACTTAAATCAGATTTTAAACGCTTAACAATACGCTGATTACCTGTGTCTGCAATATAAACATAGGTATCGTCAACGGAAACGCCTGAGGGATAAGAAAACTGATCGTTTCCAGAACCATTTGAACCTATCTCTGAAACATAACTTAAATCAGATTTTAAACGCTTAACAATACGATGGTTATATGTGTCTGCAACATAAACATAAGTTTCATCAACGGAAACGCCAGAAGGCCAATTAAACTGATCATTGCCAGAACCTCCTGTGCCTATCTTTGAAACATAACTTAAATCAGATTTTAAACGCTTGACGATACGCTGATTACTTGTGTCTGCAATATAAACATAGGTGTCATCAACGGAAACGCCAGAAGGCCCATTAAACTGATCATCGCCAGAACCAGAAATTCCACCAATTTCAATAATAACATTATAATTTAAATCTAATTTTAAAAGCTTATGAAATGAAGAATCAACAACATATATATAATTATCAGATATTGCAACTGATCGTGGAGTTCCAATTACATAACCATTTATTGATTTATAAAAATTTTTATTATTCTCTTTATCGTATCTTACAATTCCGTTATTGGCGGTGTCTGCAACATAAATATGTTCTGAATCAATACAAATTCCTGAAGGACTATTAAGAGTAATTTCTCCAGCTTTATTTAAACTAATATAATAACTTAGATCACTTTTATTAAACAAAACAACAGAATTATAAATATTATCTGTACCGTAAATATAATCTTCATCAAGAGATATATCATAAATCTTATAATTTATTTTTTCTTTAGTATTATATGAAAAATCAGATTTATTAAATACATAAATTGTATTTAATATTGAATTAGAAACATATATCTTTTCATTATCCACAGCAATTCCCGAAATCCCATAGAAACTGTGATCTTCGGAAGTATCTATAGTGTGTATTAGTGTTTGACTTGTACTATTAAATATCTTAACTTTTTGGTTACCCAAATCTACAACATAAATATAACTACTATCTACATCTATTCCTCTAGGTGAATTAAATTGGACATTTTCTGTTCCATAAGATCCAAAAGTTGTAATCAAATTTAAATTTAAATCTAAAATTACAATTCTATTATTGCCTGTGTCTGAAACATATAATTTATCATTATTTAAAACTATATTCTTGGGGGCATTTAATTCATAATTTGAAGAAATTATGCCTATTGATGAAATAACTATATTTTCTAAATTATTTTTTTCTACTTTTATTATTCTATTGTTTAATGTGTCTGCAATATATGCAAAATTAGAATCAACAGCAATATCATAAGGAAGATTAACAACGCCATCAGAAATTAAAAAATTACTATTATAGTTTTCCCCATCTAATATTTTTCTGGTAAATGTATTTCCCGCATTCTGATATATACTTCTATTATCTATATCATAAGATGCCATAGCAACATTTCCTACCCATAATTGCCCATTCCCTATCTCTCCACCAGACCAATTTTCATTTACTACTTCTGCATTTCTTAATAAAGTCATATATTGTTCATTATTAATTAAACTATAATTCTCGCCTTGACTTTCACACATTTCTACTGCGTCAGTATACGTAATATTTCCTATCGGATATCCTTCAGGAGTACTTACTATCTTTGAAACTCCTTCCTCTTGGAAATTAAATATAGAATTTGGAGTAGAACTTCCTTCTGTTCGATAATACTCAGATTCATCTCCAACATTATCATCATCATTATCAGCTTTTGCCTCATATTGCATAACACAAAATCCATTCTTTGAATACATTGTATTATAAAGATAATTACCTGGAACAGGAATATATCCTCCTGGGCAATCTGTAGCTATTGGAGAGACAATATTTTGTTTTACTCCTTTCTTAACAATTTGTTTTCCATTATCTAGATATAAAATTAAATCAAAATCTTTTTGCATTATACTTAATTTCAAAATGTCTCCACTATATGGAGTTAAATATAATGGTATTTCTAAAGGAACTTCAATTGTATTTAATTCTAAAATACTATATCCAATTATATTTATATCTTGATATTTAGAAGTTGCTGGTGGTTTATAGGTTATTAAAAATGCGCCATTTGTTCCATCTTTAATATCTAAAAATAAGCTTACTTCTGAATCTTCTTCTTGGATTAGATTATTTGCTTTTGATAAAGATCTATTTGAAAAATCTTTCCCAAAAGAAAGAATTACAGTTATAATTATTACAGAAACTATCACTAATAAAATCGTTGCAATTAATGGCTCTATTGCTTTTTTTTTAATCATAATTTTTCTATAGAATATAAAAGACCGATCAATTTTAAACAATTGTGTATTATCTTAATTAACCTATATTTTTAATTATAATGGAGATTATTATAGTTATAACAATAATTTAAATTAGAGAAAACATGACATTAACAGAAATAATCACTGAAGAAATAAAAAACTTGAAAAAGGAACTAAAAACAGAAGATAAGCCTTTAGCTATACAGATACCTGAAGGACTTAAACAATTCTCTTGTACCATTCTTGATGAGCTTAAAGATTTTGAGCCATTATTATTTGTAGACCCTTGCTATGGTGCTTGCGACCTTAAGGCCGTGGATTCTAAAATACTTGGTTGTAAAACTCTTTTACATTTTGGACATAGACAATTGCCTGGTCTTAAAGTTCCAAAAGGAATTAAAATAATCTATGTGCCACTTAATTTTGAATACACAAAGTCGCAAATTGAGTATGTGGTTTCAGAAATAAAAAAATTAGGATTACAAAATATTAATCTTGTAACAACTGTCCAGTATCTTTCTAATATCTCTGTTATTAAGAAAGAACTAGAAAAGATTGAAATCACGGTTTTAATTTCAGAAAAAACAAAAAGATTACAAGAACATCAGATCCTTGGTTGTGATTGCTCTAATATTAAAGACACTACTAATCCAATTGTGTTTATTGGAGACGGATGGTTCCATATCAATAATGTTTCTTACACCCACAGAAAACAAAACGTTTATTTAATTAATCCGATGATTAATCACTGTGAAAAAATAACCTATAACGAAAAATTCTTAAGACAAAGATATGCAGCAATTGCTAGAGCCATAGAATGTAAAAGCTTTGGAATACTTGTTAGTTCTAAACCTGGACAAAATAGATTAAAACAAGCAAATAAAATAAAAACAATCTTAGAAAAAAATGGGAAAAAAACTTATCTTCTTATAAGCGATTACATAAATGAAAATTATTTACTAGGTATTGAAGTTGATTGCTATATTAACACGGCTTGTCCAAGAATTGCCTATGATGATTTTTCTAGCTTTAAAAAACCAATAATAAGTGCAACAGAAATTGAACAAATGTTTAATATAAAGAAAGAAATAAAAATTGATCAAATAAATTAATTATTAGAATCAATTATAACATTTGCATCAACAAGCACATTCTGATCTTGAACAGCATTTGCGTCTGCATTTGTTTGTTGAGATAATTTTTTCTTTATTGCTTCAACTGCAGAAAGTGTATTTTCTAAATCTGGATAATTTGATTTTAAAATTAAATAAGTTGAAATCATCATATCATCTTTTGTTCTGGGTTTTACCTGTATTCTTTTTTCTAAAGGATAAACATTTACTCTAGATTCTGTCAATTTATCATTTGGAAGATCAATTGAAATTAATGATTCTGCACCATCAATTAATACCATACACTCTTCTTTATTCAAGTCTGTATTTGTATATAAATCTCCAAGATTAGTTGAACAATAAACTAATTCGCGTTTTTCATTTAAACCATTAACTACGATTGTGGTAGTCTTATTTTTTGAGGAAAGAATAGTAGTTAAAAGAATCATTGGTTCAGTTGCGGCTTCAATACTATTGAAATCATCAACTATTGTATTTGCAGAAATTGTAATATTGTTATTATCCATTACTGTTGTTAATGCATCTCTTAATTGCATGTCTTGAGAATAAAAATTAATTCCCATTTCTGAATCTTTAAAATCAAATCTACTGTCTATATAATAATTATAGGCCTTGTAACCAATAAACCCAAGCATTGCAAGAACTAAAACTAAAACCACAATAACTGAAAGAGTCTTATTTGCTTTCTTTACACCAGCATTTTTATTTATTTCCCTTACGCTTTGTACTTGTGCCGTTGATAATGCCCTTACCATAATTTTCCCTTCAGTTTTTTTATGTTCTCTTTTAAATTATTATTTGTATTAATCATTATATACTTTTGTTTTTTCTTATCAAACTGATTTTCAATATATTTGTTTTCTTTACAAAATATATTTTCTTCTATCTTGATTAGAGTATATTTTCTTTTCTCTAACCTTTCTCTTAATATTTTTGTTGGAACTGTAAGAATGAAAACTTTATCAAAAAACTTTAGATTAGCTTTTGAAAGCTCGCACCACAAGTGTCCTTCAAAGATGACGTTGTCTTGTTGCTTAATGTCCTTTGAAAACTGTTCATTTAATTTTTTTATATCGACATTATATTCCTTTGATTCCATTTGACCTAACTTATGTTTTTGAGAATATTTCTTATCATTAATTATTTTATACTTTATTTGCTTAGATAATTCTCTTGCAATTTCTGATTTTCCAACTCCTGGAATGCCTGTGATTAATATTCTCATAGTTTATCTTAGTCTTATACTTTCAAGATCTTGTATTGATTTTGTATCAACATTATATTTTCTACTTACATAATTTGAAAACTCTTGGCAAGAATCTCCGTGATTCACAAGTATAGTTTTTGGCATTGGCTTTAAGACATTTAAGAAATTAAAAAGCTCTGCTCTGTAAGAGTGACCACTAAAAGAATCGACAGTTTCTATTCTCATATTAATGTCAAGGTTTTTATTCTTACCATCTTCAAAGATAGGCATTGACTTCAATCCTTTTTGTATCTTGTAACCTAAAGTGTTTCTTCCTTGATAACCAACAAACACTAATGTGTTCTTTGGATCTTCTGCATATTTGTTAAAGTATCTAAGAGATGCTCCACCTGTAAGCATTCCAGAAGAAGCCAAGATTACTGTTCCTGGAGTTATTAGTTCTTCTCCTTCTTTTGCATCATCCACTGTTACAAAAATATCTGAAAGAAATGGAGAATTGTTTTGTAAAACTCTAATCTTTATGTTCTTCTTTAAAAACTCAGGATAAACTGTATGGATTGCTGATGCTTGTCTTGTCATTCCATCTACTAAAATCTTAGGTACTTTTAATTTTCCTTGTTTATAATATTCTTCTAAAATTATCATTGCCTCTTGAGCTCTTCCTACTGAGAAAACAGGAATTAAAGTTATTCCTCCTTTTTCTGTTGTTTCATTAATTATATCAATCAAATGAGTTTCAGAATTCATTCTTGATGGAGTTGTATCTTTTCCACCATATGTGCTTTCCATAATCATTGATTCTAATCTTGGATAATTGATGTCCATGTTATTAAATAATCTTGTAAAACCAAACTTGAAATCTCCGGTATACACTAAATTTTGTTTTCCTTCACCTATATGCAAGTGAACAGAAGCTGAACCAAGTATGTGTGCAGCATCATGGAATGTTAATCTTATTCCTGGAGCAATATCTGTAACTTCTCTGTAGTCTCTTGTGATTGTATGCTTGATTACTTCCTTAACATGTTCTTCCATGTACAATGGCTCTCTTCCACTTTTGACTGCGACATCAATTAAATCAAACTGAAGTAATGCCATTAAATCTCTTGTTGGTTCTGTACAATAGACTGGACCGTTATATCCTGCTTTGAAAAGATATGGCAAGAATCCACAATGATCAATATGTGCGTGACTAATTATTACTGCAGACAGTTCATCTAACGGAAATCTTAAAACATCAAAATATGGAACTTCTTCGTTCTTATCAGAAGCATTAATTCCACAATCTAAAATTATCTTGGTGTCAGGAGTTTCAAGAAGAATACAACTTCTTCCAACTTCTCTAAATCCACCAAGTGCAGTTACTCTTATCCAGTCATTTGTACTTACTGGTGGGCTGTAAATTGTATTTGCTACTGTTTTTAAGAATGCTTTTCTTTCTGCACTACTCTTTAACAAAATTAATCTTATTCTTTTTAGAATTTCAGAAGGCTCTGTTGGAGCTCTTATTATTCTAGGTATCCAGCCTGTTCTTTTGATTATGTCTCTTGAAATCATTCCCATTTTTCCAATAACTACTCCAGGTTTTATTGCTTCAATTACAACTTCACTAAAAGCTGTATCAAAGAAAATACTTTTAATATCTGCATCGTCAGGAACTATTTCTTTTATAACATTAAGTGCTTCAGAAGGATCCATTAATATGCTTTTTTCAGATCTAATGTTTATTCTTTTCTTTAATTGCTCAGCAAGCTCTCCAATTATTGATTTATCTTCAAAGAACACTAATGGGGTGTCTGTATAGATTCCAATTTCTGGGCCCTCTGCATCAATCTTTGACACATTAATTCTTTTCTTTGCTAGAAATTTTTCTATATAATCCTTTATTGCTTTAAATTCGTCTTCCATGTTTTTTCCTGTTTAAATAATAAAATAAGTTTAAATAAAATAAATAAAATAAAAATTAGATAATTAGATATATTTTGAAATAACAAGCTCTTCAATCTTGTCCTTTCTTACAATTACTACTTTTATTCCTTGTCCACCCGTATAGATGTCTCTTTTCTTTGCTGCAGTTATTGCTTCTTTTGCTAGTTTTACTGCGTCATCAGTTGTTAGTCCTTTCTTGTAATGGTTATCAAGAACACTTAATGCTAATTCTGAACCTGAACCAGAATAAGAGAAATCCTTTTCCTCTATCATTCCGCCTGCAAGATCAATATTGTATAATGATAAGCCACCTGCTGAACCAGCTAAAATAAACTGAGTAACGTATGGTACCATCTTGTTTGCATTTAAAATATTTGAAAGAAGAGTGGCACACGCCTTTGTTGTCATTGGAGTCTTATGCTCTAAGTCAAATAAACTTGCTTGGACTTTTAGAAATCTTACAAGAACTAGTGCATCGCCAACAGAGCCTGCAATTGTTACTGCTAATTGATCATTGATCTTATAGATCTTTGTCATCTCCGTATTTGATTGCAAATTACCCATTGTTGCTTGCATATCTGCTGCAAGAACTATAGAATCCTTTGCTAAAATTGCAACTGTTGTTGTTCCTGTTTTATGTGTTTCCAAAAATCATTCACCGTTTTTATTTTTTCTTTTCATAGTTTTCTACAAAATGTACATTTTCAAAAGTACATGTATCAAATACTGATTGTATGAATACATATTTAATATACTCTATTTCCTTTGGTAATGCCCCTGGGATTATTAACTCTAATGTTGTTTCTGTAGTTTGAACTTTTGCTTTGTCCTTTGGCATAAAAAAGAAATATTTCTCAAATAATGCTTGTGACTTGTCTTTGTTGTTTGCACAAATCTTCTTTAATGTAATTTTGTAATCTAAATCTCTTCCTGCAAATTCGTGGTTCATATCAACTTGAACTCTTCCTCCTGAGACATTTAATACCTTTGCTTGTCTGTTGCCAAGATTAATAAACATTCCTGGCTTTGGATCAATTTGTTCTTTTTTAAAATCTGCTAATGGAAGTAATTGTATTAACTTTGAATCTCTATCTCCAAATGCTTTTTCTTTTGAAAGTGAGAACTCTTTTGTTTTTCCAATTTCTAAATCTTTTATGTTTTCTTCAACTGCTTTAAGTAATTCTCCTTTTCCAAAAATTACTACTAATGGTTTATATTGAATTTTAGAATCATAGATATTTCCTTCTTTTGCAATTATTTCAAAAGTTGTATCAAGAACTGTACCCATATTTTTATCTTTAATTATTAAATCTAGTTCGATTATATCATTGTTGTTTATCATTTTCATTCTCTCCGTTTATAAATATTCATTAAAATTCCTTTATTAAGCTGTGATTAACATACCTTTCATAAATCAATCAATTTTTTTAATAGAAAATCGTATTATATCTAAATTAGTATATAATATATTATAACAAATGTATTAAAAAGGTTTTCCTTAAAGTTAATAACCAATTATTTAAAAATAGATTTATAAGATATATAATATAAGGGCACAACTAATGATAATTATGAATTCTCCTACATTACAATTACGAGTAAATCATGCTGTCGAGATACTTATTAATCACATGAATCAAAATATAGAATTAAGCTACAATGCCACAAATAACATTATAGATGTTTTGTGCGATTTAATTCACGAAAAATTGCCAAATAAAACTTATTTTCAAATACTAGAGGACCTATCAAAAGATTTATCTATAAGTAAATCTGCAGAATCCTATTTAATAAAATTTTTTGAATATGACGGACTTAATTTTAAGCAAAAAAACTTTTATTTAAAATATAAGATGATACTAGAGTTAGATATTTCCTTGCAAATAATTAGACATACAAATCCCGTATACTATGACAAACACATAGGACCTTACACAAAATTAACAATTTCCGAAAAACTAAAACTACTCGAAAAAAACCCCATATTAAAAACACAATTTCAAGAACTTGCTATAGTTACTGAAAAATTTGAAAAATTAAGACTAAAAAAACAAATCATTACTAGAAATGATAAATCAAACATTAGAGGCGAGAACCTAAATTTATTCCCTAAAATTAATTCAAAACTAAACCAAATACGTAATTCTATTACACAAATTGTAAAACGAGAATTTTCTAATACCCAAAATTCCAATTTAAAGAAAATAATTACAAATTTAAAATCTAAAAATTCTACAAAAAAAGACTTTGAACTATTAGAAAACTTAGAAATTACCTTTAATAATTCCCGATTAATTGAAAATGAATACGGAGATTTTTCACAAATACAAACTTCCAAAGATGCATATATTAGTTTATTAATTAGAAAAATAAAGACAAATCAAGAACTCACTAATGACGAATTTGAAAATATATTAAACATACTTAAAAATGCCATTTTAAATAAACATCCAGAAAAAACTAAAGAAGAAATACTTGCAAAATTAAGACAAGAAATTCCAAATAAAAAATTACTTACTCGCTTATTATTCAAACTTAAAACTACTGGGGCATTAACTAAACCAAAACATAATGAATTTGTAATTGCTCATAAACAAATAATTAGAAATAAACTCAAACAATCCGTTGCTAAATAAAAAGCTTTAGGTACTTATTTTATTTATATGCCTGAAATTAACATTATTTCAACTATCCTTAAAACAAATGATTATTTATCACTTAACCCTGTTCAAGAAAAAGCATCTAAACATATTGGAGAAAACCTTCTTGTTTGTGCGCCTACTGCTTCTGGGAAAACAACCATCTTTGAGATGTTCCTTTTAGATTTTGCAATTGGTAAAAAAAAGAAAGTAATCTATATTTCTCCACTTAAAGCTTTAACTTTTGAACACTATAATGATTTTAAGAAAAAATACTCTAAAAAATTTGATTTAAAATTTGGAATATCTACTGGAGATCTTGACAGTAGTTCTAAGAACCTTTCAAATTATGATGTTTTGTTTTTAACATTTGAAAAATTTGATTCTGTACTTAGACATGAACCAGAATGGATTAAAGACATTGGCTGTGTATGTATTGATGAGATACATGAACTTGGTAGCGATAGAGGAACTACTCTTGAAATCTTAATCACACAATTGAAAGTTAACTTTAAAGGCATTGTTTTCTTAGGGCTATCTGCAACTATTGGTAACTCTGAAAGCTTGGCTAAATGGCTTGGAGCTAAACTCATCACTAGTAGCTATAGGCCAATCCCCTTAGAGATTGGAATCAATTATGGTAATGACGTTTTCTTTGAGGAAAGAAAAGTTGAGCTTGAAAATTCTATGAAAGATGATTCTCTAGGTAACATTATTAATGACACATTAAAACAAAATAAACAACTTATTGTTTTCTGTAATTCTAGAAGTAACACTATGTCTTTTTCTTCAAAGTATAAAGATATTGTTAGAAAATACTTAAAAACTGAAGAAACTGAAGAACTACGAAAGATTGCAAGAACCGCTGGAGATGCCCTTGAAACTCCAACTAAACAATGCTTGTCTCTTTATTCCGCACTTCTTGATGGAATTGCATTTCATAATGCAGGGCTTATCTATAAACAAAGAGAAATAATTGAAGAAGAATTTAAGAAAGGAAAAATAAGAATCATATTTGCAACACCAACACTTGCTGCAGGAATTAATCTTCCGGCTTATCGTGTTGTAATAACTACCGTCTATAGATTTTCAAACGGATCAATGGTACTCATCCCAGTAAATGAATTCCATCAGATGACTGGAAGAGCTGGAAGACCAAAGTACGATAAGAAGGGAGAAGCAATCGTTATTGTTAACAAAGAAGCAGATGTACAAAGAGTTTACAACTCTTATGTTATTGCCCCACCAACTGACATTGAATCACAATTGTCAAAGATTAATAATCTTAGAACTCAATTACTTTCAATCCTCTTAATCAACAATATTAAAACAATAAAAGAAATGATGGAATATATTTCTAAAACGTTTTACTACTTTGTGTTTGGTAATGACCTACAAATAGAAATAAATGTTAGAGAGATTATTAATGAATTTGAAAATTATGGTTTTTTGGAAAAGAAAGATGAGAATATTAAACTTACAGAAACTGGAAAGAAAGTTTGTCTTTTGTATGTTGATCCACTATCTGCTAATAACATAATTAAAGACCTTGAAATTAAATCAAAACTTAAAAGTATTGAAGAACTTGTAAAATTATTTACTGTTGCAAACACCACAGAACTATATCCTTACTTGAAAGTAAAAAAAGAACAAGAAGATATTGTATTTGATATTTTTGAAGACATTAAAGAAATGATTAATTTTGATTATGAAGACATTAGACTTCTGGAAAAACTTACACTTGCTCAAATGCTTGTTGATTGGATAAACGAAATACCAGAAAACAGAATTATTGAGAAATACAATACAACTCCTGGACAACTTCAAGATTTAATCCATAAAGCAACTTGGATTAATCATTGTATTCAAGAATTAATCAAAACCACTAAATCAAACATAAAACTATACAAAGAATACTCAGACCTTGAGATACAACTTAAATATGGAATTAGAAAAGAACTACTTTCTCTTGTTGAACTAAAAAACATTGGAAGAGTAAGAGCTAGAAAACTTTTCGAATCAGGAATCACAGGAATTGGAGAAATTAAGAAACGCCCTGACAAATTCCTTTCAGTTGTTGGTAGGATTGGGCTAGACACACTGAAAGAATTAAAAATAGATTATACAGTAGAATATATAGAAAATAAAAAGAAAGAACCTAAAAAAATACACGAATATTAAAGAGACAAAATCATGCATATAAAAGAAAAAATTACAACTCTAAAAAATAAAATAAAAACAAAAGTTATAACTATTAAAGAAGACATAACTGATTTTAAGAAAGATATTAATGAAAATCTAGAATTTATAAATTCTTTAAGAAACCTGAATTCAAAAAATTACCACCTACAATATAATATTAAAGACAATGTTCTTAGACTATTTGATTTAAGAAAAATAAAAAACACGAATATCCAAGAATTAAAGAGTGTGTTTGAAGAAATTAAAATAATTGCAAGATTAAATCATTGTAAAGAAATTAGAGTTAGAACTTGGGTATTTGTAGTACACCCTGAAATAAAAAATAAACTGGGATTCTTAATTTCAGAAATTGACGGGAAACAAAAGAAAGAAAAAGATTTTAAAAGAATTCTAGGGTGGCTAAGCATTAAGAAAATCTTAAGTGAAGATCGGAAAAAAAATTTGTGGATTTTACAAAACAATGGGCAGAAAAAGAAACTACCATTTACTTCTGAGGAATTCCCTGAATATGTTCTACGACTCTAAAATTAACGCCATTTATTCAGATCCACACCAGTTTTTTTCAATTATTACAAAGATTAGACTTGCAATACTTAAAAAATTATAAATTCATTGCTCTAAAAAATATATTGAAAAACCTAAAACTAAAAAATACGCGAATATTGATTAATATGCCATTAAAAAAATTAGATATAATTGCTAGGTTTAAAAAACCGAGAATTAATAAAAATTTAGAAATCGAAAAACACATAAACAGCAAAAATTATTCATTTTCTTTTTGGTTAAAACCTAACAAAAATTACTTAGAATTAAGATTTGTTAAAAATAAATCAGTAAAATATACTTCCGATATGGAGAATCACACTATTGATAAATTTAATATAATAGAATTGACAGAAAATATAAATAAAGCAAAACAAATGGCAAAAGAAAATAATATAAAATATATTGTAATGGACACATGGATTTTTAATAAAAAACACCCTCATTTATTATCTTTATTTTGTAAAAAGTTTAACTTAGAATTTTATAATATTAAAACAGAAAAAACAGACAAATACATGAACTGGTTGTTATTTCGTGGAAAATTAAAATCTCTTTTTCTAAAAGAATATCCACGATATATTTTTAAAATAAAAGACTAACACCATTTATCGTCTGTAGGTTTAATTAATTCCCTTGCAAGGTTTGTTGCATAGTTTCCTTTGTCAAGCGTGAAAGACAAAGTGAGTTTCTTGAAGTTTGGATTTTCTTCTTTGTTTCTCTCATTGTCATCATCTGCTATCTCTAACAAATCTAAATTAAAAACTGGAATTCTGATTGGACGATGATCGCCTTTACTTGAAAAGACTGAGTGGTCGTTATTATAAAACATCTCAAGAGTAACTCCTTCTTTGTCCAAGATTTCCTGCTCTATTCTTCCTGCTTCTCCCTCATTAACTTTTGAAGAAAACCCAAACAATGGAATCATTACTTCTCCGTTTAATATTGTGTCTCCTTCGATTTGGGCTGTACCAAAACCTTTCTCTATTCTTCTGGTGATTATCTGGTTATAAAGATAAGACTGATAAGCGTGAACAAAAAGATACTGGATTGCTTTTGGTAAGGTCTTAAATACGCCTAAATAATCATCTGGATTGTTTGCTAAATAATTAAGCATTAATCTTTCATAACCTGCGCCCGATGGAAAATCATAAGCGTGTTTTCCAAAATTAAGATCTTCTCTTAATTGTTTTCTTGCTTCGCGAAGTTCTGGAGACTCCATTTCGCAGTCTTCTGTTAAGTAGGAAAGAATTGCTTCTTTGTAATTGTTTTGTAAAATTAATTTTCCTACTTTGTGGGTGATGTCTCTAGCGCCACCAAATCTTTGTTCTCCAAAGTAGTTGATTAGTCCTGTTGTTCCTATTTGCTTTTTAAAATCTGCAAAAAGTGTTTGTAGTTCTTCAATTGTATGGTTTGGAATTCTTCTTACTGTTATTGTAAATTTATTTTGACGAAGATCTCCAATATCAATTCTAGTTTTCGACCAAACTGGATTGTATAATTTTATATATTTAAAATAAAATTTAGAAATTCTTTCTTTTTGTGGCTCGAAGATAGAAAGACGTTGAACAGTAATTGCTCTTTTGTCTTTTAGACCTGCATAACCAATTCTTTTTCTGCTTGTTCTAAGAAATCTTGAAATGTCATTAATCGCTGTTGTTGTTGAAAGATTAAACTTTTCTACATCAACTAAAAGCTGATCATTATCTTCTTTCTTCTCAAAAACTGCATCCCAATCTGTTTCAGGAACTTTCTTATCTGGAAGATAAGTCAAATGAGTTACATAATCTCTACCTATTTCTTCAACAATAAAATCCGCACAGAATTGTTTTATTCTTCCATTTATTGGTTTTGTGGTTGTTATATATTTAAAGTCCATAAAATCACTTATACCTTAAGATTGAACCAACACCACCAAAGGTATTTAGGAATTGATTGCCTTCTGGGGTTTCTATGGAGATTAAAACTACTTTTGTACCGTAACTTTCACACATATCTTGTAAATATTCATAAAGATCTGCAATCTCTACTTCTTCTTCGTTTGTTTTTGAATCACAGTACTGGCATGGAACTGCTTGATTATTATCTTTTGTTTTATCTTTAATTATCTTTGAAGTAAATTGATTACAATTTGTACATTTATACTTATGAACAATCCATTCTAGACCTTCAGAAACAAGAACAGTTTCTGCTTTTCCTAAAGTTATACTTTCAATAACTTCATTATAACCGTATGTTGCAAGACCATTAGTTGCAACTTTTTCTATAAACTTAGAAATCAATTCTCTTTCTCTAGTAATACTTGCGTCTTTTAGGATTTCGCCAGATTTATCAAGCATTTCTTTTATTCCAGATTCGTCTGTATAACTAGTATCAAGTGTCCCCATTACCATGTTCTTTAATCTGTAATCTAAATTTGCATCTTCTAAAAACTCCATTTTTGTGTAGCCTGGCCCACCAACAATTAATCCTTTTAATTTTGGCAATTCTACTAACGCAGTATTCATTCGTTCTCCAATTCTTTTAAAAAAGTCTTCTGCAGCTTTTTCTCTTAATCTTTCAAATCTTGCCGCGGATTGTCCACCAGCTCTTGATTTCCCAGGAACACCACTTGTTTCATGTAAAAAGATATGATAGGACTTTCCTGAAAGAATTGCAGCTGTCGCTTCTCTCTTATCAACTGTTACTAAACCATACACTTCATCAGTCTGTGCCATATCTTCCATTGGACCAGTGTGAAATTCAGAATCGCACCAGTATAATTTTGTAGTTAATGGCTTTGGTGGAGTGATTGTTAAAAGAATAACATCATTCTTTGCAGGATTCTCTGAAACATTTCCTGAGAAAAGAACTAGCCCTGTTGGAGGCAATTTAAAATCGATTTGCCTTAAATAATTAATTAGTCTTCTTAATGCTGCTTGAACATTCTTTCTTGTTTGTTGTGATTTGATATTTGATGACTGGCTTTGTTCATCAGTTAATTGTTTTGTTACTGAAGATCTATCTGCATTTGGAGGGATGTATAGACTAATTAATTGTGTTCCATCTCCTTTTAGAGTCTTTATTTCTTTAAGTTTCTTCTTTAATAACAAAACTTGTGATTCGTCCATATTAATGTCCACTAATTTAAAATAGCTATATATAATTAGGAAAGAAAATAAATATAAACTAGGGAGATTTTTCTTTCTTGTACTTTGAAATTACTTCTTTAAAGGTTTTCTCATAAGTAGAGATAACGCTCTTCATATCGTGTTTCTTTATTGATTTCTTATTATTTTCTTTAAATTTCTTATATAATTTTTTATTATCAATTAATTTTATAACTGCATCTTTAAATGCAATTTTATCTTCTGAATCAACTAAAAAACCATTATAGTTATCTTTTATTAAATACTTAATCCCGTTTTCATTAACTCCAACACACACAAGTCCATTAACTTGGGCCTCTAGAACTGATAAACCAAAAGTCTCTGTTCTAGAAGTTATTACAAATATATCACATGCTTGATAATAGCCTTTAGTTATTAAATCTTGATATTTTATTGCTCCAAAAAGCATAACTGACTTATTTAGTTTTAGTTTTCTTATTTCTTTTTGTAAATCTTTCTTTTGAGGGCCATCTCCAATTATTACTAACTTTGATTCTGGCTTTTCTTTTAAGATTAATTTAAAACAATTTAGAAGATAAATAAGATTTTTCTCATAAGCAAGTCTTCCTACAAACAAAAGAACTGGTCCTTTTGAGTTTATTCTCTTTTTTATTTTTGCAATTTCTGATTTTGGGGAATCTTGTTTTTCTATACCATTTGAAATTACTCTTACTGGTGGTCTACAATGATTTTCAATTAACTTAACTTTAACAATCTCTGAAGGACACGTAATTATCTCGCAAGTATTGTAATATAAATTTGTATATTTCCAAGCAAGCTTATCTACAAAATTATAACCAAGTTTCATATGTCTTAAATATTCTTTTTCACAAATAAATGTGTGATATGTTCCAACAATTGGAATGCCTAGGTTCTTAGCAATTAGTATTCCTTTTATTGCAACAGTAAAAGGAACTACAAAATAAATTAACTCTACATTATTATCTTTTATAAATTTTATAGATTTCCTGCTTATTGGCGAAACCATTTTAAAATCGGTATAAATAAAATTAGCAGAACCACTTTTTACATATCTTACTTTTATGTTTGGATATTCAAAATCAGGAGTGTCCTTATATTTTGGAGCAATAATATATATTTTGTGCCCTTTATCTGCTAAACCTTTTGATAAATTTAATACTGCAGTCACCACTCCATTAATTTGTGGTAAAAAATTATCAGTAAATATTGCAATATTCATATTAAAAACAATTTTCCTTTAAACAATCCTTTTGATATGGAAATGTAATCCACATTGTTCTTTGAATTTCATTTATTGAGAAATCAGGAATTAATTTTTTACCTTTAGGTCTATAGAAAAGAGTTGCTAATGTAACAGTCTTAACTTGCTTATTTCTTTTAATAACTTTTACTATTTCATTAGTTGTTTCTTCCATGATATCGTCAACAAGAAGAATGTCTCCTTTAATTGGATAAAGAGAAGAAATATTCTCATCAATCGTGTATTTGTCGTTTATATATTTCGCAGAGATTACAGCTAGTGGTTTTTCTAAAATCTCTGAAAGGATTTTTCCAAGAACTAACCCGCCTCTACTTACACAAATAATCAAATCTACTTCTTTTTTAGAAGATTTAATTTTTTTTGCTAGTTCAAAAGACAAGCTTTCAAATTCATTCCAAGACATTGAATACATGATATCTTATTTGAGGATTGTAGAAACCCTTTTTTAACTCCTAATTTTAATAGTATAAAAAACACAGATTTTGAAAATTTATGTTAAATATATTATAACCGATAAGTTTTAATATCTTTTACAAAATAGTTAATGGGGTTTTTAGAGAAGTTAAATCCTGCTTATAGTATTTATTTGGGCCCCTGCTTTTTAGAATAGCAGTTTGTAATTTATCAAAATCCACTTCGCCATTTAAAGAAAATAAATCCTGTATTCTGGAATGCCCCCGACTTATTTCTAAAATAGAATGTCCAAAAAGTTGACCCATAGATGAAACCATACAACCTTCTGGAGCCACATTTAAAAACAGATCAATCCCATCATCAATTTTCAAAATTGCTTCTCCGACATAAGGTGGCAATTCTCCACGAGGCTTAAGTGAAGGTAACAATGCTTTTGTGTGATTTAATACCTTTTTCATGTCGTCTGGCATATCTACTTGCCCCGCATCGTATAATGGTTTTGCTAAAATATTTCTTAAAATTCTTATCACTAAACGCACACGAAAAAGAGAGTTATGCAATTTTTTAATTTCTAATTTGTTTTTAGATTGCGCAATTTTGTCTTGAATATCTAATATATTAAATTCTAAAATAAGCTCCATATAACTCCATAAAGGAGAATAATTTACTTCAAAAGTTTGAAATCCAATTGAATCCACAAGCGCATAAAAAATATCCTGAGCTTGAGCTGCACGCATATATGCTTCTCCTTCAATATGTATCCTGAATTTATCTTTTGCTTGATTCTTTTGCAAAGAAGTCCATTTTTTTGAAAAATTTTTTAAAACTGCCCTAATACCATTATTCCTATACAAACCATATCCGAAATATTTTGAAATTGCTCCCCCATAAATTGATTTTTGATTAATTTTAGTTATAGACTTTAAAGTAAATTCTGAAGGTTTTGTTTTTTCTTCTAAAATTTTATAAATTTCTTTTTTTAATTTTAAATAATCTTGATAAAACTCTTGATATTGATCAAAATCAAAACAATTTGCGCCATATTTTAATAACATCGAATGCAATACTCCTTGTAAAATCAGCCCTTGGAAAGACTGAATCAATGCCCATTCCTCCAGACCAACATTGTAGTTATCTCTCTCATGCCCAACTATGATTTTAATCTGTGGTTCAAGAGATTCTACATTTAATTTTTGACAAGAATTATTACAACTAAATTTCTGATACAAAAGAAGTTTATGCATTTCAAAATATTGTCCTTGACGACATGGTCCTGTACCTTTATTATCAAAAACTAAAATCCGCGTTTTCCCTTCTACTAAAGGGTCATTATCTTTTTTTCTTTTTTTGAAATCTTCTACTGCTAAAATCATATCTGCAAAAACTCCTGCTAACGGAGCACAAACACTGTCTCCTGCATATTTTCGCCCCAATTTTATTTTTTTTTCTAAATCATAAGAATCATCTGCATAATTATCAAAAACAACTAATCCGGACGCCCTAAATACAGAAATTACGCCTCTATTGTCATCTAGGGTTGGAAAATATATAACATCTGTATCTCGATTTAATCCTTTTGCATCAAATTCTTCTAAAATTTTAATTTCAAAATTATTTCCTCCAAGATCAGAATGCAATTTTTTATTTAATTGATTAATATAAGTGTTTACACGATTTTCTAAATGAGCTAACTCTTTTATCATTGCATCTGATTGAATAAGAAGACTAGGTCTTTTCTTAACAATTTCGGAAATGGTTGGCATTATAACAGTATCTGGTCCACAGCGAAATGTAGATACTTGAATAACAGAAAGTGATGAGTTAGTTAAACCAGTTTCTATTTTTTTAAGCACATTACTAAGATTTTCATTTTTAACTATTTGATATAATTTATTATTTGCAATTGCATTAATCTTTGTAATTAAATCCTGCGGATTTCTCCAATAAATATAATTAAATTTATCATCAAGTTCTGTTTCTAAAACATAAGATGGTAAAGCAACGATCCCTTTGTCTTTTAATAATTTACCAACATGGCTATCATAAATGTCAGGATTTAAGATATATTCTCTACCACAAACTACAGAGATATTGCGGTTTTCTTCAATTGCTTTCTCTAGAATTTCTGTTGTAAGATCTGCAATTTCATTCTTTAATTGCTGATTTTTTTTCAAAGCTTTATTAATTACAGTTCTTAAATATTCTTTAGTGACAGTTATATTATAAAATTGAAATACTGTTTTTAGTTTATCATATAGCTGTTCAGAAAGATATTCTGCATCTAATTTTTTAATACTTAAATCAAATAGATAGAAATTACTTTTTGGATATTTTGATTTTGCAAAATTTTTAGCAATTGCCACACCACCTTGATTAGTTGTACAAGTTCTGCCTAAACTTTTACTGTCTGTTGGCAAAAAATCAATTTGGGGCACTAGAATTATACCGTGTTCTTCTTTTGCTAGTCTAATATATTGCCCAACTGCTCCAATTAAAGGTGCGCAAACATCTATAGAAAATAAAGGTTGAGCATTCAAGATATCTTGTTCAATAACATTATCAACATAAACTGGAATATCTAAATATTCAAAAATTTGTGATAAAAAGAAAGCATGTTCTGATACCGCAAAACTTCTAGGAATAATTAATCTATTTTTATCTTTTGATTTTGGAAGTTTGCTGTCGATATATTCCCAAATCTTTTGATATGCATCTAATGTGTTTTTCTCAATAGTTTTTCCGGCAGCCAATTCATTAACTGACGTACAACCGCCTAAAAGTAAAGATGTCTCTTTATTCTTGTCTGTATAAGTAAGCATAGTTCTAGAACAACAAGCATTTTTATCTCCGCAAGCCACGCCTCTACATTGAATTATTCTTTTACTAAATTTAAGATTAATCAAATCATCAAGAATACATTCAGTTTCAATAATTTCTTTATCTTTAATACTATTTATTAATCCTAAACATGCTCTGTGCCCTGGTAACGGTGGTATTAAAGCATACATTTCCCCACCTTCTTGTAAGCGATGCGTAACTGCTAAAGGCAACGGATCAGACAACATAGTTTGCCCATGTAAAAGTACCAATGCATTTTTAGGAAATTCAATTTGATTCCAAAGAGTTCTTGCCATATTTTCTACAATTGCATAATTACAAGATGCTAAAATTTCATCTTTCCCAAATCCTAATGATTGCATTTTTTGAGCATTCTCCATTAGAAAAACCGCACAAGTGGCATTAATTTCGTAAGCCTTTTTTGCATTAAAGGCCTCTGTACATGCATCATTAATATCCTCTATTCCAAATAACGATTTTAAAGTGTCCATAAGACTGCCTGTGCCTGCTGAACATTTAATATTCATTACATTGTCAAAAAGTTCTTCTTTAATAAGAGAAATTGTGGACACCTTAGTATCTTCTCCTCCAATATCTATAAGTACACAAAATTCGTGATTAATTTCAGGGAATCTCTCTTTTAAGTTTTGGATATGTTCTTTAGCATAATCAATCGAACCACGTGCATGGGCATAATTTTCTACTAAAACAAAAATTCTATTTTCAATATTTGGATAAACCTTTCGCAAAACATTTTGCACTTGATAACGACCACTTCCAGTAATGCCTATATTTTGGATATTAATTTTAGTTATTCCTTTCTTTTTAATCTCTCCAAAAATATGTTTAATTGTTTCAATTGTATCTCCGTGATTATTATAAGAACTTCTGAAAAGAAGTTTATTATTTCTGGCATCTGAAATTACCATTTTAGCCATGGTCGATCCAACATCTAATCCTATATTTATAGGCATAGATTCAGAAACTGAACAAGAAATTAACTCGTCTTTAAAATTTATTCTTTTAAATAATCCAGCGGTTTCATATTTCTCTTTTAATTCTTTAAAACTTGGGTATTCTAAAAAAGATTCTTTTTTACTTAATATATCTTTATTTTGTTTCCTTAAATTATTGGGTCCAATTTCTTCAACCAAATGCTGAACTCCATTAATAAATGTCTCTTGTTCTTGATCAAAAATAATTTCTTTAGTCCCTATACTTTCTAAATAGTCCTTTGCACAATCTTGCATAAATTGCCATAGAAAGACCCTTCCAGTTAAATAGACTGTATCTATCCCTTCTGGCATTTTTTTACAAGCTTTTAATACTTCTGATTTCATGGTTACAGCAAGAGCATCTTGTAAAGGAATTCCTTGATTTTTATCAGAAATTGTAGCCGAAGAACTAAAAACTCCACACCTATCTGATCTAATAGATATTTTTAATCGCTTATTTTTTCCTTCTTCGCCAAGATATTCTGCTAAAATAGAATCTACTTTTTCAGGAGCTATATTTAGTTTTTCTAAAATACGACTTAGGTTTATGCCACTTCCAGCACCGCAGTGTGGATTAGTAACTAATAAATCATCTTTTAAATTTCCGTTTTTGTCTACTGCAATAACGATGTATCCTGAAGCAGATAAATCAATAATTCCTAGAGTATTTATTTTTGCATTTTGTGTAATTCTAAATTTTGCTTCTTCCCAAACTGCTGCCGAAGGTAAAATAGTATATCCTTGTTTTAAATTTTTTTGAATAATTCCTGCTAACTTCCCAGTAATATAAAGTTGATTACAAGTTTTTAAATCCTCTAATAAATTGTGTTTTTTAAGAACGGACTTTATTTCATCATTATTAGGAATTACAATATTTCTATTCTTAAAATCTTTTGTAATTCTAATATGAATATTTGCAATTCCTGCATCAATAATTATTTGGTTCATGCTTTCGTTCATTATTTCCCAGAATGTTAGTTCTATATCTAACGTACTATTTGTGTTTGATTTATTATCTAATATAGGATTTACAAAAATTTTAATCATAATTTTGTAGAATTGGATTTATAGACTCCTTTAATTATAACCAAATATCTCTTACGACATATATATTCTAATCCTTATATTAAATATATTACTACCGATAAGTTTTAATAACTTTTACAAAAAAATTGAGATGGTCTTGGAGAAGTGAAAATAAAGTATTTATTTCAGTTAAAATTGAAATTCACAATAAAGATTTCTACAGCGCCTAATGATAATTGAAATAAATTTTAAATACTCTTTAAAAAAAAATTCGAATTTAATTAAAAAAAGAAAAGAAAAACTAAGGTAAAAAACAATCCTGTGGACAAGTAAGTACATTCTCGCCACTATCTGGTTGACAAATCCCATTTCCACAAGAATTTTCATGTATGTTTGGCTTTGAAAATACAGATATTGGCTTAATACTTAAAATAGACTTGCCTGTTATTGGTGTTGTTTGTATATCTTCTTTAGCAAGATAATTCTCTAGATACATTGCTGCAACTAGTAACCCTATAATTACTAGTGCAAAGAGATACTTATAGTTACCATTCTCTTTCATTTCTAATCTCCTCCGCTGTGTGGTTGTTTCTGTTTCTTTATTTTTAGAAAATGATTTTTTATTTTGTATTTACTTGTTGGTTATCACTAAGTAGATTATATACCTGTACAATTGCTCTGTATGGTCGAAATACAAATAAAAAACATTAACTTTAAACAAAGAAACGTTTTTCTTCTAATTAAGAAATATATAGAAGTCTAAAATCATTATATGTTTGTTGTATTTGAATATCAAAAGAAAAAGGAAAATGAGAAAGAAAACAAAACCATTGATTCTCTAATAAAAATTAATTTAATTTAATAACTTACAAATAGTAATATTAAATTAAATCATCAAGTTCTTTATTTACTGCTTCTTTCTTTTGTTCAAAGGACTTTGCAAGGCCTGACAAAGAAACATCAAGATGAGACTCTTGTGATTTTCTTTTTCTAACTTTAAAGAATACTGGATAACTACTTGCTTCTCCAACAATTAGTGCTTCACCTACACGAAGAGAGGTTATCATATTAATGGAGTTTTGGTCAAGACCTTCACTTGATTCTCCTATGTGCTTTAAATCATAAGGGTTTGTTATTCTTAAAATTATGTGGGTATTTGCTTGAGAAAGAATTGTTGTTGAAAGTTTAACTGGCCTTTGAGAAATTAACCAAACACTTGCACCAAACTTTCTTCCTTCTCTTGCTATTGTTTCAAGTATTGTTTTTGCTAAAGCATTCTCTCTACTAGCCATTTCTGGAGCATACTGATGGGCTTCTTCTACAATTAAAGTGAAAGGAGGAACACTGTTGTGTTCCATTCTTGCTCTAAAAAGTTTATTTGCAAAATAATAAAGAATAATTTGTTTCTTCTTCTTGTCTATTTCTCTTGACAGATCAATGATTGTTAATTTGCCTGGATTAACGATGTCATTAATAGAAGGATAATCAATCTTATCAAATAGTCTATAGTGTTCAAGATCTAAAAGTCTATCCTTTAGGTTCTTAATTGATTTATCCTCATCTCCTGAGTTTTCTATTTCTTTAACAATTGTCTGAAGAGAATAAGGGCCCGCACCATGCTTTTTATCCTCGTTTAATTTACTTACAATCTTTGCAAGCTTTATCTTTTGTGGAGAAGTTAGTTCAGGAATAAGTGTGGAATAGAAACCAGCAGAAAGTCCAGTACAACCAATCTTAACATCTTTTGAGTCTATTAAAGTAACTTTAGAAGAATAATCAACCTTGTCCTTATCTGTTGGAACACTTGCAAAAGAAGAATATTCTCCATGTGTATCAAAAAGAACTGCTGCAATTCTCCCTTGTTCTTTTGTTCTATCTAGTAACTCCTCAATAATTACTGAAGTTAAATAACTTTTTCCGGCTCCTGACTGAGCAAGAATTGCTAAGTGTTTTTGAAGTAATCTGTCAATGTTTAATGTAACGTCAAGAGTCGGATGTTCAATCTCTCCAAGGAAAAGACCTTGTTTATCAAAGTGAAGAAACTTGGAAAGGATTACTGGATCAGCCAAAAAAACTTTCTGACCAGGAGAAACTGGCAAATTTGTTCTTGCAAAACCCTTATCAACTGAGAAAACTCCAAGAGGCTTAACAACCGCTTCTAGAAACTCCCACTCGTCACTTGGAAACAATTTCTTTATATCAATATTATTATTTTCAAAATCCTTAACTGAATCAGAATTTTCAAAGTATCTATTTCTTTTGATAACATCTGTAACTATTCCAATAAAAGAACCTTGAGAATAATCAATCTGAATATACTCTCCTTTGTAAACATCATTTTTTGTACAAACAAAAGATAACTTTGTTGTTGATGGCCCATCCATTGTGGAAATTACAATTCCTTTTTCTTCTTTTGTTGTCATGGTATCACTTAATTATTTTTTTTTCTTTTGCTTGTTTAATTAATTCACTTTTTAATTTTTTTTCTTTTAGTAAAGGTATTAATAATTCTATAGTGTCACCTGATTCTTTAGAACCGCCCGTTACCCAACCTACACTATTTAAAATTAATGTTGCTTTCTTATCAAAAGGCAAGTTTAATTCTTTACCAACCCGCCCTAAAAAATCTAAATCTATTGGCAATAATCCATTTTTTATTGCTACCAATAAATCTGGCGCATAATAATATCCTTTTTCAATAAGTTTTGAAAATATCCAACAATATTCTTTTTTATTACTGTTTTTAATAAAATTTTTATAACTATTAATGTCAAATGAACCATTTATTGATACTTTTTGATAGTTATTAGAATAAAATAACTGAGAAACCATTACCCATTCCGATTCTCCGAAAATATTTGTTTTTATCATTGCTGCTTTTGGAAATAGTTTTGCTTTACCAAGTTGCCTTTTTGGAAATGCTTTATCATATTCCATATTTATTGTTCTTAAATCATCAATAACATCTTGATATCTTTTTGCAGCATCATCACTTAATTTTTGATGGAACTTTTTTATAGCAATCCTCTGTTTAGATCCATTTTTAAAAACAACTTTGCCGGAATAAACTATCCCATAGTCCCCACAACCAATTTGAGGTACTTTAATTTTTTTAAGTTCTAAACTCTTAATTTCATCACTATGAAATATGCCTTTTTCAGAAGACACAATTGGTTGCTTTACTGGAACAAATCTTTTATTTGATTTTCTCTCAAGCATATTTCTCTTCTTTTATTTTATCAAATATTTTTTTCTATGTTGGATCAATAAATCCTTTAATTTCAAATCCATTTTGTGTTTCAGTAATTCTAAAACTAACTTTATATATTGTGCATTTCTTTTATCTTTATCTTTTTTATAAACATAATCTACGTGAAGTGCTAGTGCATTAAGAATATCATTTGCTCTTGTATCTCTATCTCTTTTTTTAAAATCAATTGTTCTTGCGAAATCTAAATCCATAGGTAGTAAACTACCATCTTTATGTTGAGTAAATAAATCTGAAAGAAAATTTAGTGATGTTTCTGTAATAAATCCTGCATCCCCTAATTTAAGAATAGTCCAAGTATATTCAGAACTATTAAATTTATCTATTGTAACATCATTATTTTCTTTAAACTTTGATTTTCCATCTTTTACAAAAGCCTGAGATACAATCACCCACTCTGGATCTCTCTCTCCTTCTTGAATCTTTACCATTGCGGTCTTTGGTATCATTTTTGCTTTACCAATTTGGCGATTTGGAAAAACTGAGTCGTGCTCTAATTCTATTTTTCTTAATCTATCTATAAAATACTGATATTTCATTGCATCTGAATCAGTTATTATTAATTTCTTATCATACGGGATAAATTTTTTTATTGCAACTCTTTGTTTTGATCCATTTTTAAAAATAACATCTCCAAGCAATATTTCTCCAAAATAACCTCCACCAAGTTTTATTGGTTGCCCTGAATTATCTTTTCTTATTTTTAATTCACTTATAAAAGAACTAGGGAAATGAGAGGCATCAAATTTCTCATTTGTAACTCTATGTCTAATTAGTTTTATTTCTGGATTAATCGGAGGCCTTCGAATATTTGCGTGTCTATGCATTAAAAGTATCACCTAATATAACTTACTGGTGCGTCTTTTTTCTTTTCTAGTTCTTTTATCTTTTCTTGAATCTCTTGGAATGATTCTTCAATCTTTTTTGCTTGAGTATCAATTTTTTTCATATCTACTTTAAAATCAAACATTGAACACATTACTCCTAAGATACTTCTTGCAGAACCTTGATCTCCAAAGATTAGTTTTTGGTCTGTTTCTCCCATAAAACAACAACCAGGAATCTTATGATTATAATATGCTACACCAACTAAAAGGCCAGCAACTCCAGAAATGAGTGTGTCTCCTTGTGTATCATCAAAAATTACATTCTCTATCTTTTTCTTTTTTAATTTTTCTTTAGTGTCTTTATCACTGGTTACTGCTAGTACTCTTGGCTTTTGATTTAGTCTTTTCTCGCCGATGTTAAGACCTGCAAAAGTATAAATTTCTTTAACACCTTGCTTTTTTGAAAAATCAGCAATACTTTCTGAAAACTCATAATGTTCAAAACTATTTGCAATGTTTGATAAGTTTGGTTGAACTGGACCAACTACAAACAAAAAATCTTTTGTTTTTCCCTTATATAAATAAACATTATCCATAATTAATTCTAACATTGACGATTTTGCATGAACTGCTGGAGGGAATGTATCTGAAACAATTGTTGCGTAGATTGTTGCTTTTGGTTTTAATTCATTAACTAAGTAATCAGTTGCAATCTTTCCTACTAACCCGATACCAGGGAGGCCAACAAGCAATACTGGATTTCTTAATTTTTGTTGTTTAATAACATCTATTTTTGTAACCATAATTACCACTTTAATTTTGAAGTTTTTTCTCTTGAGGAATTACTTTTAAGTTGCTTCCTTTTAATTGCTTTGCTAAAGAATCCGTAATCTCGTTAAACTGTTTTGAAGCTGTCTTGTAGTCTTTTGCTGTTACTGATAATTCATACTTGCCTGAAGCAACATAAGTAATTATTGCAGACTCGTGTTCGTCTGTTACTTTCTTTAATGCTTTTTTAATAATCTCAACACCATTCTCTGTAGGATTTGAAATCTCTAAATGTCCTATTATCTTTTTATCTTTAATAGTTATACTTTTTGTTAAAATATCAATTAACTTAACTGCATACTTTTTATTGATCTCTGGATAATAATCAATTCCGTTTTTTAGAATATTAATAAAACCAGTATAAAGACTTGTTTCTTTCTCTAAGATTGGCTCAGCAACATCACTCCACACAACATCATCACTAATGTCTAGTTCTTTTGCCACTGCTGAAAGTAAGCTTTGTGCTCTTTTAAACAATCTATAATCAGAAATCTTTCTTTTTTCTTCAGCTGCTGTTACTCTATTAAATGAAATATCAATTTGATTTTTATAAGTGTCGATATGAAGAACCTTTCCTGCTCTTATTTGATTTTGCTTTGCATGGTTATGAATGTTTTTTACCCAAGTTGAAGACACTTGAGAAACATGAACAAAACCCTCAATACCATCATACTCTAACAATGATACAAAGACTCCATAGTCTGTTATTTTAGTAACTTTACAAATTACTGTGTCTGCAATTTTTGGATATTCAACCATTTTATTTTTCACTTTTCCTTTTAATCTAATTTTTTAACTATGCTTTTTGAGAATAATATTGTAAAAATGTTTTCTGGAATTTCACACACTACATCTTTATCAAATGGTCCATATTCTTTCATATCTGAACCAATAAATGAAGGTATGCTTTGAAGAGCTATTGCTTTAACTAAAGGCACCTGCTTTTCTTGCTTACTATTTCTTGCTCCAAACAAAGAATCTGTAAATTCTGCTTGTTTGTCAAGAAGCTTTAAAATATCTTTAACGAAATCTATTTCAAAATCAATTAAATGTTCTTCAGAGAAATCCTTTGTTCTACTGTATGTTAAACATAAATTTAAACACTTCTTTAATCTTATTTCTCTAATCTTTAATACTGTTTGCTTTAACATTTCAAATCTTTTTAAATCAACTGGAGATAAACTTTCAAGAGCTTCTAAATATTTTGTTTTCTCTAGAACTAAATATTTTTTTAATTCTTTATAAAAAACTGGGTCAAGTTTTACTAATTTTGGAGACTTTGTTTCTAACCTGTATATTCT
>Ga0172381_10001423_pt1 | contig 28210 bp, 40 predicted proteins | sample Leawel6488metaG_FD_119754 | JGI IMG/M metagenome (GOLD analysis project Ga0172381, IMG submission 119754) | Leachate microbial communities from a municipal landfill in Southern Ontario, Canada - Leachate well 64-88 metaG | ecosystem: Engineered > Solid waste > Landfill > Unclassified | place... | reverse complement strand
CTTGAAGTTTTTCGGTGGCCGTAAATGTAGCATCGGTAGTTTGCATTTAAGCCTCCGTCAAAATCAGATCAAAACTACAAAGATAACTTTCCCCTTTAACGCTAAAGCCTCTTTCCTCTAATGAGACATGAACCGAACCGGAAACAGAGTAGCTTGTATCAGTGCAAGCAAAAGTTACTGGTGTTCCATTTGCTATATAGCTCGTATACTCGCTATTTATCATATTAAAATCTGAAACTGGCACATCTTTATAGTTTAACTCCCAAATCCTCTTATGGTCGCCCATATAGTCTCTAGTGACAGAATTATCAAGCATACGATGCTCTGCATACTGATCAACTCTTTTTTCGTTCATTTCATTAGGTCTGCGAATTGTGGCTGCATTTAATGTATACATTTACCCTCCAAGCACCTGTGCTACTGATTTATTCTGTGCAGAAGCTATCTGTTTTAATGATTCATATAATTCTTTTGCTATTCGTCTTTTTTCTACTTCTGTTCCAGCATAAACACCAATATTCATGTTAATAGTAGTATTCGTATTTCCGCCAATTCCTAAGTTTTTATTCGGTATGATTTGACCGGCAGTATTAGGAACAAAAACCTCTGCTCCTTTCTCGCCAACCATTACTGGATTCCTACTTGAGATTGATCCACCAGCAGCATAGCCCTTTTTAGCCCAAATCGCATTCATTTGTGCTTTATATTGTGCGTCTGATATCTGACCTTTTTTATGTTTTGCTATTAATATATCTTGTTCAGTTGAAAAACTTTGGACTTTCATTAAGCGATTTGTATTATTAACTAAATCATTAGCAGCAGCATTAGCCTTTTTAATTTGGGTATAAAGATAATAAATAGAAGCAGCGGCAGCAACACCTAAACTGACTGCCATCGTGGCACTTAATATCCCTAAAGCGGTAGTCAATGATCCTGCTATTGGGATTGTTGCAGACATAACGCTTGCAATAGAAGTAATAGCACCGGCAACATTACCAATTATTATTGCCGCTTTTAAAGCTATATACGCTCCAATAACTGCATATAAAGCGTTTTTGTGTTCAGCAAAAAAACTTATAACACTACCAAACATTTTAGCGATTGTTGTAATTGCTCCAATAATGTCTTCTCGATGATCTACAATCCATTTAAAAACATTTTCTGTAGTTATCACAAGCTTATTCAAAGCTTCTGTAGCAAATTTTTGAATCGCAACCTTATTTTGGTCTAACCATACTAATAGATTTTGTGCAGCAATACTTAACTTATCATAAAAGCTACCCTTAACTATATCTCCAGTATCTTTCATTCCTAACATTTCTCTAGCTAAACGACCAACATTATCTTTTAAGTTTGAAAAAACACCAGATAATGTTTTCGATTGCTTATCCATCAGGCCACCAAATTTCCCACCTGCTCCAGTCATATTTTGAAAAGCTTTTTGAACCTCTGGGAATCCGACTTTACCTTCCTCTACTAAACCCTGAACTTTATCTTTAGTTGTTCCCATCACTTTGGCTAATTCATCAAAAATCGGCACACCCCTTTGAGCAAACTGCATTATATCTTTTGTGTAAGCACGACCTTGAGATTTAAGTGTGCCAAATAAATAGATCATATCTCCTAGAGGAACACCAAGACCGGCAGAGACATCGCCTAACGTTCTAATATTAGGAATTATCTCTTTTGCAGTAAATCCAAAAGCTAATAATTGTTTACCGGCATCAACAACATCAGGAACTTCAAATGGAGTTTTGGCTGCAAAATCACTTATTTGTTTTAACATTCCCTGAGCTTCTTTAGCACTACCAAGCATTGTTTCAAAGGCAACACGATTCATTTCATAAGAAGCTGCACTTTTTACAGCAAATCCAAGAGCAGTAGTTAATGAAGCAGCTGCAACGGTTGCGACTTTAGCAAAACTAGAAACAATACTATTAACACCATTATCAAGTTTAGACAAAGAACCATTAATACTTTTTATTTGTGATGAGGCTCTATCTTGAGCAGTTATTAATATTTGTAATTTTGAATCAGCCATGTTTTGTTTCCGAGCTTGCTTTAAATGCTTCTATATCCATTATTTCTAGGTTTGTATAAAATTTCTCTAATGTTTCTTCTCTCATTTCGGCATCAGATAAATGAAATTTTTCTCTATATCTGTATTCTAGCAATTCTATTGGTGGTGGGCTTCCATGTAAAATTGCATTTTCTAATGCCTGGATTAGTTTGGGCTTGGTTTTCCTATTAACTTATCAACAATATAATTGGTCATTTCAACAGGCAAATCATTTAAATCTTCTTTTTTAACAGCGAATTTTCCATTATCTCCATTGGCAAAACCCTCAATAAACAAAGATTTTATTGTTTCTTGTATCGTTTCTATTCCTAAATTAACTGCTTTTTCATTGTCTTTTTCTTCGGTTTGTATTAAAGCAAACTTTTTTATTTCCTTATAGGTTGGTGCATAAAAAGACAGATAACATTCCTTCCAATTATCACCAAAACTATCAAGGTCAATCTTTTTGATTAACTTGAACTTACCCATTTTATTTAACTCCTTTTATGTTAATAACTTGCGATTGTGTTGGTTAAGACACAGGTTGAAATGGCGGCCAAAGCATTCGGAAAATCAGCATAACAAGTAAATGGTATTGTCTCTTCATTAATCTTATTAAGATCTGTGTCTTTTTCCCATTCGTGGAAATGAACTTTAGGAAACTGCATATTTAGTTCTGTATTTTCAGCGTTACCGATAGTATCAGGATGCAAGAAATTAATCTGAACTGATTTTTGTGTCCCAGCAATCATATAATTTCTAAATGTATCATCAGATCTGTCAATAACTATTTCACCTGTTATATTGAATTGTTGATTAACAACATCAATGGGCTGGACTGTTCCTAAAGCATTTTCTATTTCTGCGTTTTTAGCAAACTTTAACGTTAAACTTTTAACATCTAAGGCTGTAGCAGCTGCAAGACCGGCAATGTTAGCAGCGACCTTAACTGAAACATGTTGGGCTAGAAATTGTTTACCAAGAGAAGTATAGTTTTTGGTTTTATTCGACCATCCTCTGCCACCTCTCGACTTTAATTCTATTTCATAACTAACAAAATCATTTGGCTTAACATTTATTGTAAAGGAATCTATCATTGCCATCGGGAATAAATAAGCTCCATTTGGATCATCGAAATAAACCGATAAAGAACTGTGTTGATTTGTCTGTGAGAGACTAAAGGTATGCTCATAGACAGCGGCTTCTCCGGCAGCAGCCGCACTAGAACAAGCACCTAAAAGAGCCTTTAGAAACGCTCCTATAGCCTTATCATATAAATTAGAGCTAATAGATCCTTCTGCTTTCTGACCAACTACATAATGCTCACTAAATTCCTCTATTTTTCCTAATCCTTGCTCTGATTGCACAAAATCCGTTTTTTGATCAAAAGATACTTGTGAAAATGGACTAAAATATGTTGGATCAGTATAAGCACCTCTTGTTGCTTCTAGTGCTACACCTAAATTACATCTTCTGCCTATGAATTTACTCATTTTTCTAACTCCTTTTAAATTTCCCTATTACTTATGTAATAAACCTTTTATGGACTGTCAAGAATAAGGTAACTTTTCTTGCAAATCCTGATGCTATTTCTACAAAAACTGGCTCATCAGTCGAGGTCGGCATACTAAAGTCAACTGATGAAGATCCATCTATATTATAAGTATCTTCAATCCTTGTTATTAAATCTGCTGCTACCTCTGCAATATTAGTTTCTGCTCTCTCAATTGCTTCCCTATTTTCTAAATCCCTTCCACATTGTTCAAAGATGTGCATACCAAAAGTTATCGCTCTCTCTACTTCAGCGTTAGAAACTGTTATACTTTCCACTCCATTCCAAGTAACAGCCACAGCTGGATAACCATCAAATGTGCTATTAGGAAAATTTGAAACTTCTTGAATATTGTCTGATTTACTTATAAGTTTCATTAAATCTTTTCTGATGTCATTTATAAAACTCATTTAGCCAACCTTTCTGTGATTTTATTCAATGCTTCTTTGAAAATCTTATCAATTTTAAATTTATTATCCTTGACCGCATCTTCCATAAAAGGTCTACGACCATATTTCTTAGAAGTTGATAAACCTTCATGAGGATAAATTGCATAATTAACGTCAGGCCATATAACAACCCCTAAAGGCATTGGTTGTAATTTAATCATTTGGAATAAATGGCCGGTAGCATAAGGTCTTTTTTGATATGAGTGACCTGAACCTCTGACGTTGCTTTGAACTGATTTATAAACTAAAGAACCAGTATCATTAATCCCCTTTTGAATAATCGGTGCAGATATTTGAGGATAGCGTCTCAAATTGTTCTGTAATTCTGATAAACCCTGTATTTTTACATTAATCTGCATTATTTTTCTTTCACTATTACTAGTAATATATATTGAGTTGAGCCGAAATCCATTATCTCAACTGCTCTAACTGTATATTCATCAGATCCTTGAATTACTTTATCACCCTCTCTTGCTGACCTGATTGAGTTATTTAATTCGCAAAAACATTCAAAAACTTTTCCTATCTGATCGGAATACATTAATTGACGATCAGGATTAGGCTGTTGAATGTTAGCAACATAGGCAGTAGATGTTGCTGAATAAGCTGATCTGATTGTTCCGGAGATCGGCCTTAATCTCCTTATTCTGATAGTTTTATCTAAAAAATACTTCATGACACTCCCTATATTGCTGGAACCCGATAAGATTCTAGGATGTCAATAATTCCTGCCTCTTGGAATATTCTATCTTTATTATAACTACCTTTATCATAAGTAACTGAATATCGACCAAGAGTTTCTGATTTAATACCTTCATTTTTATTGGCTGTTTTAAGTAAATAACTGACTAATTTACCACACGCTTCTTCTAAATCGTTTGGGATTGCTGAATAACCGGCAACATAAGTAACTCGATAATTTCTGATTCCATTAAGGAATCCTGCTGGATAATATATTTGTCCATAATCATTTTCGTTAGCTTGATTAAGAATATAGTCAGAAGTATCTATATCATCAAAATCACTTACTGAATAATCGGATGATGTTCTCCGTTCTAACTTAGTAATAGAACTGACTGGGTAATTTTTTAAATCTAAATATTGTGTTTCGCTTCCACTATATTCCTCGTCTGTATATGTCGTCTGTTTGAACCTTCTGCCATTACAGAACCTTTCGATCATATCTGTTGCTTGATTAATATATCTAGTTAAAAGATTGTCTTGGCTAGAATCTGTTATACCAAGACCTTCTTTCACGTCCGCTAATGATATTAATGCATAACTAACTAGACTTTCTGCCATTATTTCACCTTATATTTTTTATTTTTAGAAGACATCATTTTATTGTCATATTCTCTAAAAAATTTAACCAAAACAGCCACACCTTTATCAATTAAGGTATGAGCATGATTGTTTTCGACAGTTTCAATCTGACCGTATTTTTTATCCTGATAGTCTTTAATATATTTTATCTTTTGCATAATACCCCCTTATTAGAGGCCTGATGGCCTCGTATAAGAGCTTGTCTGTGGTCTCGCTTCGATTTATTTGTTCCTCGAAATCCCCACTCTAGTCCGACAACCAGACATCTGCCTACTTTTTCTAGGCTATATTAGACGTTTGTGATCGTTGCAAGTGCTTGTGTATTAACAAGCTCGCCATCGATTCGTTCTTCAACACGCAACCAAATAAGATTCTTCTCAAAAGCTGAATTAGACGCAACAGTTGCCTCTCTACTAATCATAGTAGAAATAGCTCCTTTGGTTGCAATCCAATATTTGCTTAAATCAACGAAGAATATAGTTTTACCGGCCATATCAAACTCAATGATTGGTCTACCTTTTAAAGTAGCCAAACCATCAACCAGAAGTGTATCTGAATATAATGGTCTGTTTTGGCTATCAACTAGGTTAGAGATAACTCCAACTGATTTAGTTGACATAATCCAAACACCATTTTGTCTAATAGGCTGAGGTAATCCTAGATAACAAGTATTGATGTGGGTGAAACTTAATAGTCCACCTGCATTTACTGTCTTATTTGGGGTATATGTTGAAAGACCAGTTGGTTGGCTTGATCCAGTTCCGACTAAGAATTTTGTATCTTCTTCTTCTGCTAAAGCTTCAACCATTAGAGATTGAAGTAGATCAACCACACCACCACTACCGACACCAATTGTTGCATCTTCTTGTAACTCTTCCGAGATACCAATTATAGCAGCAACGGAGTAAGGAGTAAGTGAAGCTTGGTTAAACTGAGCAGTAGTCGTTGATTTAGAGGCCAATTCACCACGCCAATACATTTTAGGTCTTGAAATAAGACTGTCATAGTAAAATGTTTTGCCGGTAATCGGAAATTCTCTTGATCTTGAACGGATATTAGCTTTCTGTCTGATATCATAGATTATTTCTTGAGCCCATTCTGTTCTCAATAGATAACCGCCAATATCATTAGTGCCTTCAGCCATAACCTGTAACTTTTGTTTGTCTTCAGTAAAGAGAGCCTTGAACCAATTCTTTTTCCACTCTTGGTGTAAAGTATTGTATTCATCAACTTCTTCAGCACTAGCTTTCTTATACTTCATAGACATAGCTAAAGCTTTTAATCTAGCTTTCACGCCAGAAATGTCTTTTGCAGTATCTTCGACAACCTTATTTTCAGGAGCAACATTAACTCGATTGACTTCTTCCATTTCAGCATCTAACGCTTTTTTCAAAGAAGATGTATGAGACATGAAACTTTTAGCCAAGCTTTTAGCCCATTTCTTGTCTTCTTCAGTAACAATACCTTCGTCAACTTCGTTTGCTTCATTTGTGCTTTCGTCCTTGATGTCTTCCTCAAGTTCCTCTAGCTCTACCTTTTCTTCATCGGTAGCAGTTCCGTCTTCAACTTTTTTTCTCAGATCTTTTAATTTACCCATTATTCTTTTCCTCAATTAGCATATCTTCAATTATTTTGTGACATGCCTGAAGCCTTCTGCGTCTGCTAGTTTTTTTAACATTATCAGTAGCTTCGTTCGACCTTTTATTTGAAACATTTGGCTTGGTTATAAATTTAATTCCAGCTAAAATGTCATCAACTTTTCTATTCAAATCTGTAAATTTGCTTTTTAATTCATTAACTTCTGGATTTTCTTTTTCCGGTTCTTTAATTTCTTCTTCCTTTATGCCGAATGCCTTGCTTACAACAGTTTTATCAAACCCTTTAGAAAGAGCTAGATTAAGAGCCTCTTGGTTTGCTGGAACATTTACAATAGATATCTCAAGGAGTTTTTGTTTTAAATATCGTCTGTCATTCCAATCACCTTCTGATTCAACTGGTAAAAAACCGACAGAAGAAGCCTTTATAACACCATCATCTACTAATTCGCTTATAAGCTTAGATAAATCACTTTTTTTATGAAAAACAGGGGTAAATATAAGTGCTTTTTTTCCATTTATATTCTTAAACCCTACTTTTGAAGTTCCGATTGCCGGCTCCATTGGATTATGAGACCAAAGCACTACCGGATTTTTCTTATAATCTGCTAGATCCCAACCCTCAACATTAATAGATTCACCTTGTCTATCTTCAACATCAGTCGAAGCTATAAAAACTTTTTCTCCTTCTATCTCTTCGAGATTAGCTTTTGTAAATAATTTATCAATTTTTTTATCCATTTAAACTCCTTATTTTCTATTTTTATTCTCTAAATATTTTTGCCTATCTGTCAAGAACTCTCTATTCTTTTACCGGTGTGGTGGTGCAACGACAACTGACATGTAACGGAGGATGCTTTACATTTTCATAAGTGAAATCTAATTTACCTCCATCAGAACCAGTCATAGTTGAGTCTTTATTAAAGTAATTTTCATTAATTTTAGTAATTTTCCCTTCCATTAATGAACAAAACTCGCAAACCCTTTCATCTAAAGCAGTTAGCCATTCTTCTTTAGAAAATCCTGTTTGTTTCCATACTTTACCATTAGCATAATTGGTAGATCGTGACACTTCTGTTCTAGCAATTCTTTTAGCCTGATATGTTTTTAGTTCATCTAGCTCTTGCTTGACTCTTGAGGTTAGTTTAGGTAGTCCTTCTCCATTATTAACGCCTTGCTTTAATGAATTGGTTAATTTTTCAGTAATAGTGTTAAACATGCTTTTACTAAATTTTCTAATATTAGTTCTAATTTCTTTAGCCATTACTACATCAACTTTTAAGGTTTCTTTCAAACCTAAATATTCGTAAGCTTTGTTTCCTTGAGAAACTACTATCTCGTTAAAAATAGAGTTAAACTCACCGACAGAAAAGACAACGGCCTCTGATTTATCAAACATAAATTCATTAACTGCTACATCTTTTTTCTTGAATGATTTAGAGTTTTCATTTATTTTCTGTTGAACGATAGATGAAATGTAAGGATATATTTTTTCTGTAACAATTCTTTCTATTTTCGGTTCGTATAAATCAGAATTAGCAATTAAACCCTTCCAGAAATTCTCTCGTTTTCTTTGTATTTTATTTCTCTTTTTTCTTTGTTTGAGCAATTTTAACATCTCTTTTTCTATTTGCTCATTAAACTTTTTCATTTTGGCTCTCATGGCACGTTGTCTATAATTTCTGTTTTTAAGTTTCTGTATTTCTTCGCTAAAGTCTTTCTTCGGTAATCTTGTTCTAAAATCGTTTCCTCTTGCCTTACTTTCAAGCTTAATGTAGGCTTTTTGACCCTCTTCTGAACTATTATCAACACCCATAGGAATTAGATTTAACGGCAAATAAAGAATATCTCCACCCTCTATTGGATCTAAGCCCTTCTTAGCCCTTGATTCATTGACCGTATAGACTTTATTAGTTAATTTATCCAATTCATTGTTCATTAATTCCTGAGACTCAGGAACAGTCGAAACAAAACCTAAAAATAGATTATCTCCATATAGAGGAACTAGAAACTCGTTTAAATAGTTTACTAAAGTCTGCATTTCCGGTTCTGTCGTCTTTTTCTCTTGGATATATTCACCGACATCAGCATTAGCCCTGTTTACATCTTCAGTAATTCCTAAAGCCATTTTCGTATTACCAAACATGGCAATCATCTTGTCTCTAGTCCATTTCTGTTGCTCCAAGAAGTCCATATCTTTAACAGTAGACTGGAATGGTTTATAATCTAAACCATTCTCCAGTATCATCAGTTTCATTGAATTAGAAAGACCACCATATTCGCTTCTAAATTGATTTTTTAATCTCTTAATGACTTCATTGCTTAAACGTTGTTCAGTATGTAAAATCGCATCTGGCCTAGCGGAGTTCCAGAAAAAATTCCTATTCCAATTGGTGGCAAAGTTATCAATATCGATAGTAATAGCAGCAGCTTTAATAACACTCATGCCTCTATAAGGATCTTCAGGATTAGGTCTTTTAATCAATAATATCTCATGAGGTAAAAATATTTGTTCTTCTTCTCCAGGTATCTTATAAACATAATATGCAATAAAATTACCGCCTTCGGCAAGTTTGCCCTGTTTAATGGAAAGCCAGTCACTTCTCAATGGCCAAATCTCGCTTGGTTTTTCTTTGGGATTTTCTCTATTCTTTCTAGCTAAATACCATGCTGCATCGCCAATCGTAAGCTCATGAAGTTTCTCAGTAAAGATAACTTCATCTTTATTCATATAAGGATTCATTCGGTATAAAAGCTCCAGAAGCTCATGCTCTTTAATCTCAATAACTTCATCATTATTTTTTAATTGATAAAGTCTAAACTGTATTTTAGAAACAGCTTTTGCGATAACGTTACAGTTGGCATAAACCCATTCACGATATTGTTTAATAAAATCAGAGGATTTCATGTCCGGAGCTTTTAAGTTCTGCAACTGATATATTTGTGTATTTAAATCTTGTTCCTTTTCTTTAAAAGATTTATTTTCTTCTTTAACTTTATCGAGTTCTTCTTTAATTGGTTTTAAGTTAGGTTCTACAAATTGTTTATTTATGAAATCTTTAGTTATCCCCATAATTCTCCTCTTAACCAGTCATCGGTGACATTACCGCCTGCATCTCTTTTAATTGTTTCTTCACGATCTTCTTTAATATTATCGCTACTTAATATTCTTATATTAGGTTCGCCTTTTTCTTGTTCTCTTGCATAACAGATTTCAGCTAAAGCCCATGAATCACAGTAATCATCGTGTGCATCCTTAGAATCAGGATGATGGCAACTTAACAGTTCGCCTTTATGTTCTTTTTGTAAATCAAGCATTTGTTGTTTAAATTCTTCTGCTTCTTTTGTCGCAATAATTGGTATGGTTGTCAAGAACTCCCTACAAACTACTCCTAAATTTTTATACATAATGTCTTTAGAAACAGCACTAAACTTAATTCTATAAAGTCCGCTATTTTCATCTCGCCAATTAGTTTCTGCTTCAAACATATCCGGCATGAAATCACCTTGACCGGTTGAATCTATCGCTAATGCTTTAACATTATAATTGGATAAGAATTGACATATTATATCAAATTGATTTTTATAATTATCACCATGAAGCCTTAACCAGTTACATATTTCTTTCTTCTTTTTCTCTGTATTCCACCTTAGTATTGTTACTATGGTTGAATCAGGATCTTTAGCTGTATCTATTCCAGCATAGCATTTATTATTTTTGTCTTGATAAACCCTTGAATAGACACCGACCATCTCATTAAAATTTTCTTCGGTTATAAACTGTCCTGCTCCTAATACCCATTGAAGCAAGTATTGGGTTTTAAATTCATCAGTATCTATTCCACGTTCTTCTTCTTTTTTAATATAATTTGCATAATTAAGGTGAAAACTATCACCTGTTTTTTCATACATTTTCTGTCTATCAGCAATAACCTTATAACAATCATAAACAAACTTCTTAATCCCACTTCTTATAAGTAATTTTTGAAAGTAGCATATTTGATAACCGGCTGTGCCGACAAATATTTTAGAGGCATTAGTTGCAGCCCCCATTGGAAATACATAATTTAGTAATGCAAACTCATCAACGTTCTGTGCTTCTTCAATAATAATTAGATCTAATGTTTTTGATTCTGGATGAGATGTTTTTGATAGGGGAAAAATATAAACTTCATTACCTGTCGATAAAGACAGGTTAGCCATTGGCATTTCTCCTTTTTCATTTTTCATATTTGGAGTTTCCGGTCTTAAAGTAGTAGCATTTCTTTCTTTGAAATCAATTTGCACCCCCTTAGATTGAAGTTCATGAAACATATCCTTTAATCGATCATAATCTGTTTTAGCTTGTTCTTTTTGAGGAGCAAATATACCTATCCTAATTCCTCTATTGAATAATGATTTATAGATATAGATTATAAAAGAGACAGTCCCTACTAGGCCTGCTGTTTTCCCTGACTGTCTCGATAATTCGACTCCTATTTCTGATCCTTTATTGAAAAAGGTAGCATCGATAATTGCATCCGAGAAGGCTAATTGATAATCATAAAGCTCAAGGTTGTGATATCTTTTTAACCACTTGCTTCTTAGCTCTAGTAGTTTTTCTCGATCTAGGGTTCTTTTGTCTTTTGTTTTTATCATCTTTTTCTTTCCTCCAAAGCGATTGCATTAATTCCTCAAAATGAGGATCAGGCTTAGTCTCTACCTCTGACTTATCAGCCTTTAATATTTCTAGCTGTTTCAAATAAAGATTAACAAATCCCAAATCACCCTTTTTAGCTCTTGCTCTAATTACTTCATAAATATCCGAAGCAGAATCAAGTAAGTTTTTTTCTATCTCTTTTACTAATATTCTTTTAAACTCTGGTTCTTTTTTCCAATCAGAAAGAGTAGCGGGGGAGACATGATTTTCCTTCGCCCAAGCATCCTGTGTTTTTTCTTGGGTTGGATTGGCCAAGAATTGTATGAATTTATATCTAAGAGCAATTAATTTATTGGCCATAATTAGTTATCCTTTTTAACTTTTATATCAACTTCTATTATAGTCTCGTAAGGTAATTTACCTAAGTCTAAAATATCCGGATTATTGGTAATTAAAAGTATCTGATATTCTTGATCCAATGAGGATTTTTTAATCTGTTTTGTTTGTTTAATTTCTGCTAAAAATTTCATAAATTAGGTTTCCCATCAAATTCATCTTTACATACCTTCTCTATAATAGACATGTAATAAACATATAAATTAAAATCCTCTTTAGCATAAACCGGTGCTTTTATTAAACATTTTTTTCTGCAACATTGGCAGATATAAGAAGTTCCTCTTATTTTTGTTTCATCACCTCCACTTAATATATTCCTAGCGACATCATAAAATTTTTCTTTATAGTTTTTTTGTTTTACATAAATTAATTCTCTTCTTGCCTCATCGTCTATTTGTTTTGTCGTTTTTTTCCTATCTATTTTTGGTTTTTTGTTTATCTTTTTAACCACTAATTTATCATCTTTTCCAACTTCTATTTCTATTGTTATCTTCATTTTTTATATCACTCCCCTATTCACGCTATAATTGTCCTTTATTTAATTATTTGTGCTTGCAAACTCCCCTCCCCTATTGATAACTGTTTGTGTTTTTTGGCTTTGTTAAGCCTTTCGACTCTCTTGCCCTCTTTAGTATATTACAACACACGGGGGAGTGGTTTGTCAATACTTTTTAATGTTTTATATACTTGACACTACTATACTATTATGTTATTAATTAACTACCTATGGGAGCAGGTTAAATCCTATCGAACCGGCTCGATTTTATTTCATCTATCAACTTTTTATATTCTTCGACTGACTTTTTAACCTGATATTCTTCTAATACTATTTTCATGTTTTTTTCAGTTTCTTTAATTCTTTCTGACTCATCCATCAACCTAATAAGACCTTCAAGTGTATTGGCTACTGGCATATTAAGACTCCAAGAATGAACTGTTTTATTTTCAGATTTAAATCGATCCCTTGGCCTTATTGATTGAGGTAACAAAACAATATCTCCTTTAATAATTTGTTCGTTATATGTTTTTTCGTTAAAATGATAGAATTTTATTTTATCTAAATAATCAGCGTTTAGTGTGCCGCATAAACTTTTAGATACATTATTATCTGATATTATTATCAAATCTAAATCAAATTCTTTTAATCTTTTTATAGTATCTTTTAAAACGTGAGCATTTTGAGAATATCCAAACCAAACAACAGTTTTAGCTTGCCCTTTGTGAATTTTCTTTTGCTTATTGATTTCCATATCAACTCTATCTTTTATTAATTTTACTGGTTTGTTTTTAATGGCTATATTAAAGAATTGATATAATCCTTCAGAACTAACAGTAACCGCATCAGCCAATTCTATGCATTTTCTAACTGGCAATCCCTCTAACCATTCCGGATCACAGAAATCCATTATCTTAATTCCGTTAAATCGTTCCATAAACTCTGGGAAGTAAACTTTCTGGAAAAGAATGACATCATAGTTTTTACCTATCTTGTATTCTTCGGCTTCAGGCCAATATTTGATGAGCCACTCGCATCTAATGCGACTAGAACCTTCACGCTTATCTCTATCATGATCAAATGGCCATATCCCTATCTTCATCTAGTTCCTTTCTAATTATCTTAAATAATTCCTCTAATGCATTCCACCAATCATATTTATCGACTTCCCAACTATGACCCCATACATGGAATATGCCGCCCTCTTCTTTTGCTTTGTGCATCATATCTATAGCTACTCGCATCCATCCGTCATCGCCATATTCATTTCTGTTATATATATGAACTGATGTGCGTGTCTCAAATGGATCTTCGGAATCAACGTATAAAACTTTAGTCGTTCTAGCCTCTTTAAAACCAGCATCCTTAACCAGTTTTTTAACGTCATTGTTGTATCGTCCTCTCGGATAGCAAAACGATGTGACTTCTTTCCCGATCAAATTTTCTAGCCAATCCTTACAGGTTTCTATTTCTGCCTTAGCATCTTCTAAACTTACTAGGTTTAAATGCGTATGGGTTACTGTATGGCCTCCTATCTCAAAGTCTTTTGCAATTTCTTCAATTTGCCAAGTTGTTAAGTCTCTAGTTTGAATTGGAATATAAAAGATAGCCGGTAAATTATATTTACGCAATAAATCAGCAAGCCTCATGTCCTGCTTTCTACCATCATCCCAACTTGTAACAAAATTTAATTTCATTTTATCTTTTTAATCTTCATCACATCTTTAACTTTTTTGGTATAAGTAACAAACATTTCCGGATAGAATGATCTATCGTTTAATATTTCAATAATCATGCAACAATCTTTATTCTGGCATTGATAGGTAGCCTCTGTTAGCTTTTTTAAGCTTTCATGACTACAGGCTTGAGTCTCGTCCCTTTCAAACTTAATAGCATTAGGATTTTCTTCTAACTTCTTTAAAAAATCCTTTTTCGCTTTAATCTCAGTTTTTTTCGCCCACTTCCAAAGAGAAGTCCTTAGCCAATTCCTTAACCGGTTCAAATACTTCATACATTCTCCATTCTTTATTTAATATTTCTTGAGCCTTCATACTCCCATTTTCTAAAACACAATTAATTACCTTCCACCAAGTATCTAAATATCTATCAACCCTAAATATCTTTTGTGCAGTTAATTTCCCCATCCTTCCTACATCTTCAGCATATTTAAATTCTTCATACATTAGTTTAGCTATCAAATCAGATATAGTTAAAGGGTTATCGGGAACGACAAAACCATTAAATCCGGTTATTGTAAATTTATCTGCTCCATGATGTTTAGTTGTAACAGAACAACAGCCAGATAGCATTGCCTCTGTTCTTCCTCTAGGCATCGGTGAATCATAACCAGGATAAAAATGTATTAAACTTCTGCCTAAGAAATCTCGGTATTCATCCCAATTTTGAGGTTTATAATCTACTGAAAATTGGAAAAGTTTTATCGCATACCTTTCATATAATTGGCTTTTAACATATTCTAGTAACTGTCTATTATAATATTTATCATAACCACCAGGGCTAAGAACAGTCACTACTCTAGGTTCTTTTGGTAAATCCCACCATTCGTCTTTATCCATACCATGAATAATTGGAAAGCCACCTTGATTTCTTTCAACCGCTTCGTATGAATTAACAATCATAAAGTTGTCACCGACCATTTCTTTCATACCATAAATTCTGCGTTGTTTTTCTCCCTGAAATATATAACCACCATTTAATACTGTATCTTCATCATAACCATACTCAGGAATCATCGGAGTTGCATGATTTATAACTATTTTAGGAATGTCCTGTATCAAATCGTTCATGGCTCTATATAATTTACCTTTTCCGATTGTTTCTAGGGTGCATTGAGAATCAATGTTTAGGATTGCTAGATCATATTTACCTTTTTCATAAGTAGATACCCAATTAATATGTTCAGGACATGGCCTTGACTCACCGCTAAAATAAGTAGATGCTCCCCATTTTCTTACCTTGTTTACCAAGAAATAGAAATCAACCGGATATTTTTTAGCTAATTTTACCAATTCAAATTGATGTGAAACATGCCAGGGAACACAAAATACTTTTAATCGTTTATTCATTTATTTTTTCCATCTCAACTATTAAAACACCATTTCTATCAGCCGGTCTTTCATTCATAATTAACTCCCAACCCTTGTTAAACCCATAATCCCATGCATTTTCTTTGATAAAATAAGTAAAAGATTCTTCACTAAATTGTCTTCTGTGTGTTGGATCTTTAACTGCTGATTTATCAGCCCAATATGGAACGATTATCTTTAATTTTCCACCGACCTTCAAAACCCTCTGACATTCATTCATGATAAATGCAAAATCGTCTTCGCCAAAATGTTCTAAATGCGGTATGTGTTCTAAGGAGTTATCGGCTACTATTTCATCAACTGAATTATCACAAAAAGGCAAACCTCGTCTTAAATCTCTTTTAATGTGTTGACCATAATTTCCTTTATCGATTCCGATAAAACCATCTCCGGTTATCTTCCATACTTTATAATCATTTATATAATTATTTGGTGATCCATCATACTTAAAACCACAACCTAAACTTATTTTTATCCCTTTGTGTTCACTTTCTATATTCATTTAATTCTCCATCAAGGTAATAATCGTTTTATCTTTAACAATCATTTTTACGCCATTTAATTTAAATATTCCACTCTCTAAAGTTTCAATCATTTTTTTATTTTGATCCGTCATAATCTCTTTCTTGATTTCTTTTATATCGACACCTTTGATTCTTTCAATATAACGGAGTAGAGCATGCTCAGTTATTTGTGGTTCATCCGATATATTGTTTATTTGTTTGTTTAGTTCATCAATTTTTTTATTTTTAAAGTTCATTTCATCTTCAATCATATTATGTTTGTTTTTGAGTTCATTAATTTCGACTTGCAAAGAAGCCTTTTGACTCATCAATGATTTTAATGTCTGACGTTGTTTAATCATAATCCCATCTTATACAACTTATCTTTCATATGTAATATTTCCATTTTTCTTTTAGATCTCGAATGGGTAGAAGAGATTTCATTTGCTTTTGCCAATTCTATAAACCTGAAACTAAAACCTTGATTTTCAAATCTATTTCTAACTTCTTGTGTCATCCCACCATATTCATTTATTTCTTCATTAAACATACCACCATTAATCAAATCTTTCCGATAAATACAGCTTAAATTCTCAACAAATGATTTTTTAATTCCTTTATTCCCATAGAGCCATTGCCTATCATAAAGATTTTTTACAAATTCACTTACCGTATTTGGTTCTAAAGCGAATCTATCATCACAAATTACTAAGATTTCGCCCTGTGCTTCAATACAAGCGATATTTCGAGCTTTTGCTAGTCCATAGGAATAATCTACCTTATTTGTTAAAAAATGCTTTATAGGCCATCTTATGAGGTTTTTTTTCTCTAAAAGCCTTTTTGTTTCACTTAATTGTCCACTATCGTCCCCGATAACTATTTCAATATTTGGATAATCTTGTTTGTCTATTGCCTCTAATGATTTTTTAATATTATCTGGTCTATTGCATGTCGCTATGATGATAGATATTAAAGGTTTATTAGAATAAATTTGATAATATAATTTTGAGTAATCTCTAGCCCTTCTTGTATTATTCCAATTTCTAACTGACTGCCAAGCGTTTTCACGAATTTTTATTCTTTTAGTTGGATCTTCCATTAAATTTTTAAGTTCTGTCTTTAGGTCTCCTATATCATATTCTTTGCCACATCTTACGACCATATTAGAGCCATCGTTAAGCTCTGGCACATGACCGATCTTTCTAGCTAAAACCGGAGTCCCACAACTCATTGCTTCTAAAATTGGCAGTGTTCCAGATTCATAATTATCATATGAATTGCAAACATGAATTGCCGCATCATAATAACTCTGCCTAACCGCCTCGTCTGATATGTCCTGTCTAAAATCTATTTTGGGGTTTATCTCTAAAACTTCTTCTATATAATTTTGTTTTGAAGGACGACCGACTAAAATAAATTCATAATCCAAATCCTTACATGCCTGAGCTACCTCCCTCACTCCTTTTTCTTTTCCTATCCTGGCAGCAACCATTTGAACTGTTTTTTTATCAGTATAATTATCATTAAATTTATAATATTCAATATCAGTTGAATTATGAATTAAATCAGCATAAGGCAAAGCTCTTTTAATTGTTTCATTATTAACAATAACTTTATCAAATATTTCATCCCACTTTTCTTTATCAACGTCATAGGGATTGTGATGTTGAAGTATTTTTTTTGGAGCTTTATTAAATATATTTGGGAGATTGTCTCTTAGCATGATAGCGGTTTTCCAATACTGATAATCAACTATATCGGCCTCTGAAGCATATTTAATATAATCTTCTATTTGATTAGGATCCGGTCTTTTAGGATGAACAGCTATTAAATTAATATCAAAATGAGAGTTAAGTTCTTTAACAGATTTTGCTAATTTCCCGATAGCTGATTCTAATTTGTCGACAACTATTAAAATTCTTATAACACACCCCATTATTTATTTAATCGTTCTTTTTTCATTTTAATTTTATTCTACTTAATTTATTTTCTTCCTCTATTAATTCAAAAACAATTTCTTTAGAAGTTATAATATTTGATTTCATCATTTCTAGCTGTTCTAAAGCTTGTCTGAATTGCAAATCTTGTTGTGGATTTGATTTTGGCACTAATGCCATTTGATTTTTAACTTTTTTCGTTGTTCTTATATCAATATCAATTCTGATAAGCTTCTCTTCCATTTCATCTAATATCTTCTCGTAAATTTTCTTTTTTACCATCTTAACCTTTCATACATTTAAATATTGGTCTATTGCTTCGGTCTGTTGTTTCTCCTAAATCAATCACTTCTTTATAATATTTTTTTAATTCATCTTTTACTTTTTCTTTATCAGTTGAGGCATGACCTTCAAAATATATTATATCGGCACAATTAATAGCCCACTCTGGCAATCCAAAATACTCATAAACAGCTAAGTAAAAGAGGACATCGTATTTCATTTTTGGCTTCCAGTTATTTAAATCAACTGCTTCATAATTTATATCCCAAAGACAATGAATATTAGCCCATTCTTTTGCTAGATTAATAATTTCTTTTTTATCAACACCTAAAACTTCTGTTGCTCCGTGTTTTTTTGCATAAAGACAAAACATACCAAGATTACATCCAACATCTAAAACGCTTTTCCCAATAAAGTGACGACCATCTATTTTCATTGCCTTAATGCGATAATCGGTATTTCTTTTGCCGGAAAAATCATCAGTTGATTGATATGATATTTGTTTACCATCAATGTTTTTTCCATAATGGGTTACGATCCTTATTCTTTCTTTTAATTCTTCTATATATTTATTTTTATCTTTAAAGTTAAATCCATGAAAATCAACGAACTTACCATCTACATAGTTAATATCACTCGTTATTTCTTGTTCGTATGGTAATATATCGAACTTTTCAGAAAATTCTTTTATTTTTTCGATTAGTTTAGTGTTGTCTTTATTTTCCCACTCACCAAGATAGTCTTGCTCAACTACCATATATTTTCTATTAGAACCCATCTCAAAAGCTTTATATACTCTTGGTGCTAAATCATAAATAGCAAAAAGGTTTTTTATTTGTATCATTTCTTCTAAGGTCGAAGAATGGTTGTGATCTCCGACTTTTGTTTTTAAACCATTAGCGTTTGCAACAATCACCTTTAAGCATCTATCATCTTGGATATCATAGTTAAGATTTTCTTTTATAAATTCTTTGCCATGAATTATTCTTGAGTGTTTCCCATAATGAACGTTATCTGAATATTTTTTATAGTTATCTACTATTTCTTTAAGCATATGCTTTTTCCTTTACCCAACCAAACATATTGTAACCAAATTGTTCTGGATTTATATTTTTTATTTTTTTCTGGATATATTTAGGATGATCTTCTAGTCTTATCTTTTGCCATCCTTCATTATTATTAAATCTACCAATCATCATTCTCTTAAAATATTCTAATGCTTCTCCTTCTGATTTATAACCCCAATCATCATTTGGAAAATCTTTGTGCCTAGCTTGTGCCATTCGATTAAATTCATAAGCTATTTCTTCTTTAGCCTTAAAACAGAAGTCATAGTTATAAAATGGTATTCTTAAAACACGGATATCTTCAATCTTAATTTCTTTTCCGTCTAATGATGGCTGACAAAGATCACCGCCAGAGTCAAATTGTATTCTATCGCCAAACTTCTTCTTATTAACTGCTAATACTAGCCGGCTTTTTAATCTAAATCTATCTACTAATAAGAACTGATGCTTTAGAAAGGCTAATGCTGGCTCTTCTTGATAAAAATCGAGTGATCTTCTAATGTCGTCAAAATTTTTCTCGTGAAAAAAGAAATCAAGATCTGCATGAATAACCCAATCTCCTTTGCAAGCCATGTAGCCTCTATTAAATTGTTCTCCGATAAACTTCCAGTCAAAATCTTCTGGCCATTCATAATTTTCAAATCTTACATCACAATCAGCATCGACATTAAGCTTTATAACATCTTGAAAAGTATATGGCTTGCCACCATTTACAATTACAAGTTCATCTGCTAAATCACAATGACAATTCATTGCTTCATTAAAAGGATCTGTTACTTTCTCACAATTTTTATGCCCGACAGTCGTAAATATAGATAGTTTATTCATTTTTAAATACCGCCTTTTCTTCTTCAATCATATAACTTTTATTATTTTCTTTGGCAAAATCTATTATTGCTCTGCGAGTTCCGTTGTATCGTTCATAATCATCACAAATAATATAACCACCTTTGTCTATCATTATAAAACTATTCATTAGATCGTTCTTAACGTCATTATAATCATGGCTTCCATCTATCACTATTATTTGAGCTTTTGGCATATCAATCTCTTTGAAAAAATTATCACTCGTCATTTCATAAAAATTAATTCTTTTGTCATAATTAAAATCGCCGGAGATTAACTTTGCTATTGGTCGAAGATTGGTATCTATACTAAAAATCATTCCTTTACCATTTTGAGCTATTACATAGGAACTTAAACCTGAACCTGTGCCAATATCTATTGCGTATTTATATTTACTTAAAAATGCATATTTTCCAACTACATCTAGCCATTTTTTTGTTGGTTCATGGTTTAATTGTTCTAAAATAAAATCTTTTCCTGTCATTTTGTTGCCTTTACAAGATAGCCTATTACATCTAGTTCTTTATAATATTTCATCTTTTCTACATCGTAAAATGCTTCTAAAAGATTATTTCCTTCTGTTGCAATTCGATCAGTAATTTCTACTTTGGAAAACTCAATCATATCAAAAATTTTCTCAATCCAATTACGAGTATAACGAAGCATATCATCACCATCTGGTTTATGTAGAGGATAAATAAAGTGAAAACTTATATATAATTCACCGCTTTTTTTTAACATAAGATATAGATTGTCGATTGCTCTAACTGGATCATAAAAGTATTCACTCACTTCTAAGCAAAAAATCTGATCTCTACTATTATAAAATGGCAATTTATAATTATTACAAATATCACAAACAAAATCTGGTTCTGATGATTTATCTATATCCAAAATCTTATATGATTGAGGATTAAAAGATTTAACTCTACCTTCTAATGATTTTTGACCACCCCCAACATCAAGAACTTTACCTTTTACGTCGATGTTTTTTAACCAATTTTCTAATTGTTGTCTACTTAATGATGACATTATCCTCTCCATTTAGGCAAATATTTCCACAATTCGCCTTTTACCCATCTCTTAATATATTTTCTTAAAAATCTTCTATATTTTATTTTATTTAATATCGTTACTTTAATCACAATTAATTTCCTCAAATAATTTTAAATATTTGTCGGCCATTTTGTCTAAACTGAAATCTACTAACGGATCGTCTTTATGTAATATCTCCGGAGTTCCACCTGTCGCACCGCTTGGAGTCATAAAAATTTTAGTCCCACAACATCTAGCTTCAATTAATGTGTTTGAACAAGCATCGTTGTAATAAGGGAATATTAAAACATTTGCTGTTCTATAAATCCTTGCCATCAATTCCTCATCTTCTATAACCCCTAAATAATTAACTTGTTCCCCATTAAAAAAATCAAAGCCATATTCGACAAGTTCAGGCGAGAACTGACCCACTAACCATAATTCCGCATTACCAATTGATTTATGTATTTTTTGGAATTCATACCAAGCTTCATGCCAGTTCTTAGTATCATCTCTGTTAAATCTAGTATATAAATAAATTTTCTTTCCACCCCGTTCTAGTTTTAATCCATCTAGATTAAATATTTTAGTATCACAACCATTTCTAATAACTGCACCATTTTTATCTAAGTAACTACTTAAATAATCTCTCGACCACTTACTTTGATAGACTAACTTATCTGCTTTTTGTGCTATCGCTTTCATCCGACTCATGCCGCAACCACGATTCCTTGAATCTTTGACCGCATTATCTATTCTTAAAACAATCTTTTTGCCTATTTGCTTTGCTTCATAAACAGATTCCTTTGAGACCATAGTCGCACCAGCAATGAAATATATATCGCAATCCTCAGCGTTTTCCACAAACTCGACTTTATCTTTCATTGCCTTGATAAAGTTTCTAAGGAACGTAAAACCCCCTCCGATTTTTTGTTTGCTTTCATTAGCGATATATATTTTCATAACAGTTCTTCAATTCCTTCTTCTAGCGTATATTTTGGAGTCCATTTAATCTCTTTTTTCGCTTTCTTATTTTTAGCCAACGTTACTTTAGCCTCAGTAGATCGTTTTAATCCGTATTGGTGCATTGTGCAATCTGGCTGAATCATTTTAGCCACATCTCTAATCTTATATGTCTTCCCTGTGCCAATGTTGTAAACACCGAACCCTCTAACTTGAGATGCTTTAATGTTCGCCATAACCACATCTTTAACATAGGTGAAGTCTCTCTTTTGTGTGCCATCCCCGACTATTGTCAAAGATATATTTTTCTCTTTTTGCTTTAAGAATATCCCAATGACAGTCGCATAGTCACCTTCTAAAACTTGCCTTAACCCATAGACATTGAAATATCTTAGAACTGTTATATCCATGTCATAAAGTTCAACAAACAATCTGCACCACCTTTCGCAAGCATACTTACTTAAAGCATAAGGATTTTTTGGTTGTGGCGGTTGTTTTTCGCAAAATGGAATTTTATTATCACCATAAACACTTGAACTTGATGAATAAACAATCTTTTTTACTTTTGATTTTTTACAAGCTACTAATAAATTAAGAGTTGCATTGACGTTGTTATCATTCCATTTAATTGGATCTTCAATACTTGGCTGGATCCGAGCTAAAGCCGCTAAGTGGAAAACTATATCAGGATTAACCTCTCTTATATAATCAAATAAATGTTTTTTATCGCATAAATCAAGTTTGGTAAATTTACATTCTTTGTTAATATTTTCTTTTTTTCCAGTAGAAAGATTGTCTATACCATAGACTTCATATCCATAATTAATTAATCTGTCGGCTAAGTGTGAACCGATAAATCCGGCCACTCCTGTAACTAATACCCTTGTTCTGTATTCTTTTTTTGTGACTGTTTTATTTGCCATATTGTCTGCCTGTGTCCTTCCCTGTTTCATCTAAAAGCTCTTTATTTATTTTTGTATAACAACTTATAAGTTCCTTTGATCTGTCAGACCCAAACTCAACCGCAAAATCTCTAAAAGCTGGAGTATCTTTTGTAAAACACGTTCCACCACCACCCCTGCCTCCTTGATGAAATATTTCCATGTGACTTCTTCTAATCCGTCTATCACTTGCTAGAGCTTCCTTGACTATCTCGTAATCAATCCCAATATTTTCACAAATATCATATAGACAATTCATAAATACTATTTTATTAACAAAATAGTTATTACGAGCTATTTTAATCATTTCCGCTTCTTTTGCCGGCATGATCCGTTCAAACGATGCTTCCGGTAATATATCGAGAACGTCTTGTGAATATTTATAACTTTCTTCAGTATAACCAAAAATAGAAGTATCTGGATGTAATGTATCTTCCCAAGCATATTTTTCAGTTAAGAACTCTGGCACAAAGGCAAACTTTAAATTAGGATATTTATTTTGAAAAAAATCAGTTGTTTTTGGAGTTACTGTTGATTTAATAATGACTAAATTGTGGTTATTCGCTTGTGAAATTTTAGTTATCATTAAATCTAAACAACTTAAATCATAACCTTTGCAAGTTACTCCTTCAGTATAAGGAGTTGGTAAACATAAAAAAATGACATCACATGAAAGTATTTCTTCAAAGCTCTTAACTTTACATCGACTTTCATCAACATCATAACCATAAACCCTTTGATTAGATTCCACAAACCATTTGTAAAGATTTGATCCAACAAAACCCAATCCAACCACGCCAATTTTCATTTTTATTTTCCTCTGTTCTTTATTTTATAACTGTTAGCTTGCTTCCTGGTTCTTCTTCATTCAAAATTACTTCTGCCAATCTCCATTTCATCTTCCATAACGGCATTTCTAGCCCTTTAACCTCAATATATTCTATACTACCATCTTTATTTATAACTTTGAAATCTACATAATAATTACAGATATGTTTACCGTAAACTTTTAGATCTAATTTAAACTGAGGTATTATCTCTTTAATTTCACCGGCTTTTTTTAAAAGTTCTAGCTCCTGAGCCACTCCTGCTTCTTTCTTGCTATCATATCTTCTGTCTTTAAAAAAAGTTTTTTTTGCACCAAATTTATTACCATAGCGTTGATTATACATTTTATTTTATCCTATTATATTTTATTTTAATTAGATAAATAGTTTAATGCAAGTGTTAAATTATCCACAATCAAAACGAGCCTAAATTAGTTGGGCTATTTTTAGGCTCGCTGTCCGGAGAGACTATTGGCTTTTAGTGACTTCCAACCAGGTCAAAATTTCTCTCTGTATCTTCTTCTAGTTCTACTTCTCTGCAATCATCATATCTTATAATTGTTTTATTATCATAAGTTCCGACAAAACATAAATATCCTAATCCTTTAATCTCTCTATCAATTAGATAAACTCTTTGATCAAGAAATACTTTTTTAGAATATTCGTTATTTTCGTTTATCATCATTCTTGGTTTTTTAAGATAAACATATTTTTTCATTTTTACCTCCTAGTCTCATATATAGACTTAGTTAATATATTATTAATTCTTTCTCTAAAGGGATAGGTTTTACTAATATATATATTTAGTAATAGTAATAAGCCCTGTGGATAGTGTGTATAACTCACTATGTTTATACTTAATTTTCGATATTTATCCTGTGGATAATTCTGTCGAAAACTAGAATATAAGTTGTGTATTATCTCGTTAGTGGTTTTGTTATAGTTATCCCCTTTTTTTCTGCCATGTAATTAAGGTTATCCTGTCTTTGTTTAATATCAATATCAAAGACAGTTTCACTTAACTTTAATATTTCTTTCCTTGCTTCATCTTTAGTTAGTGTTTTAAGATTAATATGATCATCAAAGTCTGCCCTTAACTGCATATAAAGAGATTTAAGATAATTCTTTTGTTTATCACTAGCAATTTCACTTGTAGCTTCTTTCCGTTGACCCTTTCTCTCTTCAATTGGCATATCTTCAATATCCTGCGTAAAGAAGTCTGACAATCCCCCAGTTCGTAACACAGCATCTGTCTGTGATCTCTTCTCAGCCAACTTTACTTGCTTATTAACATTGAAATCACCTCTAGTAAAATCGACTACCGCCACACCACGACCCTCGCCAACTACCTGGCCTTTACCATCATATAGTTCACAAATGTAAGCTACTATCCCATCTTTATTACCAAGCATGTCTACTGTTTCCACATCTTTCTTAAAGACTGGTCTTATCTTGAATAATGAGCAGAATTTCTCAGAACCAGGTTTAAAAAGGGTAGGCTTGCTTTTCTTTCCTTGAATGTCAATTGAGCCATAATCAACCCCCTCTTTCATGTTCTCTGAGATATATTTTGTTATGACAGATCTTAGTTCTTTATCCCTTATTACCTGAGACTGCATCTGTTTTGGCGTGATATTAACCGCTTTTGTTTCAATGATAGAAATAGATTGATCTTCAATTACCTCTCCTTCAATCGGTTCATTATTTTTTGCCATCACTATTCTCCTTAGCAGTTAGAACACTGACATATTCTGTCTCGACTTTTTCGACACCGGCAAAGTCTTTTTCAGCAAAGAGAGAAATCACTTGCGGTATAACAGTCTCAACTACATATTCTTTAGCCAATCTTGCTTTCTTTAAATCAGCAATCAAAGCTACTTCATCGACAATATCATACTTTGTTCTTGATTTACGGCTGATCGTTAAATTGGCATGTTTCCATTGTTTAAGTTCGTTTTCTTTTAAAGCATCAAGAATGTTATCTTGTGCTGTCCTAACCTCATTTTTGATACCGGTAAGCGATTCCACCTCTTGAGCGATTGATTCCTCAAATTTAACCTGTTTTGCTTTTATTTCTTCTTCTATTTTGTTTTTAATTTGTCTTAGTTTGCTTAATCCTTCTACTTGTTCGTTTAATTCTTTAATTTCCATAATTCTCCTTCTATTAGTTTACTTTTCTTTACAGTTAAGAGTTTACTGTCCAAACCGGTGCGTTTGGAAGCCAGTAATTAATAGCATAACTTAATGCCATTACAGCTATTATTATAATAGCTATCTTAACTAATCCATTTCTAAATTCAGCTTTTTCTAATGCCAATTCCTTAATTCGCTGTTTCTTAATTTGCTGATTCAACACTTTCATCACCTCCTTCCTGTGGTTCATATATTATATTTCCAAACTTATCTCTTTCTCTCCAATGTTTTCTAGCAACAACAAAAGAAGGCTGAAATATCCCTTTAACTTTCTGTCCTTTTTTAGGATATTCCCATCCTTTAGTTAAAAACTTATTATAATCTATTGAAAAATAGTGACTATTAACAGTATACTTTAAGATTATTTTGATACATCCTAATTTATCTAACTCCGGAACTAAGCTAGCATCAATACCTAATGAATTAGCCTCATGAAAAATATGCTGAGTTGATATATCTTTTCTAAAGACCTGATCTTTTCTTTTAAAAGATCCAATATATTTCTTGTATTTATTTATAGTATAAATATAAAAGTCTACACTTATAGGATTACTATCTTTATATATTTCGTTCATTGTGTCTCTCCTTACACTTTTTATTTTAGTTTATTATGCTTTATTATGTCAAGAGTTTTTTTATTTTTTATCCAAATATTCATCAACCCATTTTTGACTGATTCTTATTTTTCTACCTCTACCAGTTCCGGTAATCTTAGCTCTTAATTCTCCATTATTAACTAGTTTAGAAACACTATAAACTGTCGTATATCCTAATAGACCAGATTTTGCTAATTTAGTTGCTGAATACCATTTTTGTTCATTCATAATAAACTCCCTTATAATCTTATCATAAACCAAAATAAGACAAAATCAAGGGTTAATTTTTCTGAGATAACACCCAATAAGTAAAGACAAAAGCACCGATCCACAATAAATATGGTAACCAAATCATAAATATTTTAGGTATTTTCCACTTGTAAACGTTGTCCATGCACCCCAATAAGTTCCAGAATGGCTTATCTCATATGCTAATCTAGCGTTTATCATTGGATCATAGACTTGTTCAAAAGTGTATTTACCTCTCCACAAACCATTTTTAAAATGGCTCGCTTTGTTGATTTGAAAACAGCCATAATCACCAGTAGCACTTATTGCTCTTGGATTTTGGCTTGTGTTCTCGGCTAAACTGATTGCTTTAGCCATATTCTGATGACTTACCTCAAATACGACCATTATAGCCTCTTGGCATGAGCCTGTGGCCTTAATTGGTGCGTTCTGTGGCGTTTTTACCGCACTTGTGGTAGATGTAACTATTTTATTTTTTTTAGTAGCCTGTTGAGTCTCTATTTGCTTAATTTCAGTTCTTTTATTTATGTCTGCGATTTTTACTTCTTTGTTTTTGTTTTGCATCCCACCTAAACATATTATGATTGGGATTAAGGGCAGGATTATACCGGCTAATATTGCCCTCTTTATTTTTGATTTCATTTGATCCTCTTTGTTAAACATTACTTTCGAGAAAGTTTTGTTACATTGATAATCTCCTGTTCATAGTTTTTAATTGTTATTTTAATGATTGAAGTTGTCAACAACTTTCATTTCTCTCCCTTTATTAGTTCTTCTACTTGATCTGCTCCAAATAGTTTTAAAATCATCTGTAGTCAACCATACTGGCAATAAAATAATAGCAAAACGCAATAATCTCACAGCTGCTTGCTTCATTCTTCTATACTCCCTAACTTGGCTATAAGGTCGTCTAAAACGCAATTGATGTCATTTTTGTATGTTTCACACGATTTTCTGCTTCCACCCTCTAAAACCACCTGATTAACATCATCTTCTGTAACTGTTGCTAGCTTAATCATTCCTATGCACTCATCTATTGTCTTAGAGCGTTCAGCTTGTAAGAGGTCAGCGATTTCTCGTGTCACATCAATGCTTTGCTCAATGCCATCGTTTATAAATATTCTGATAGCACCTTGCTTGTTTTCAAATCTTATT
>Ga0172381_10001422_pt1 | contig 28241 bp, 32 predicted proteins | sample Leawel6488metaG_FD_119754 | JGI IMG/M metagenome (GOLD analysis project Ga0172381, IMG submission 119754) | Leachate microbial communities from a municipal landfill in Southern Ontario, Canada - Leachate well 64-88 metaG | ecosystem: Engineered > Solid waste > Landfill > Unclassified | place... | reverse complement strand
GCTTTATTGATTTTACCTGTAGATCAAGACTTTTACTACAGAACCAAATGAACCAAAAACATCAAAGAACTAAAAACTAATTCTAATTAAATCTATATATTAATTAAAAAAAATCAAGTTTAAAATTCATTCACAAAATTAAGGATGTCGTAGTTTTCTTTGACAGAATTAATAAAAACTAAAATGTAAATAAAAATGAAAAAGGTAAGATATAACGATAGAATATGGTTTGGTAAATATAAGGGTGTTCGTGTATGTGAACTTCTAAAAAATGATATAATGTTTTTAAATAAACTAGAGGTTAGTGGGGTGGTAGAGTTTGATGAGAAAATAAAATATTCAATGAAAGACAGATCAAAAAGAAAAATATCTTCATATTTTATTATAAATTCATCTATAAACACAAGACATAATGAAATAGGAAATATAGAGCATATTAATGATATGCATAATGAAATAATAACAGAACTGACGGCAGAACAAGATCCTGTGTATCCTAATCTAGAACCACCAACATTAGAACAAAATGATCTGATATTTGCGCCACTTGAATTAAATGATGTAGATATCATGTTTTCTATGGACTTTTATTATACTGGTAATCTTACCGAATTTTTCAGAAGGATTATTAATGAATCTTTTATGAAAATTTTTACTGCGAGAGAATATCGTTTAGCCACGACATTGCGAGATATTATGTTGAAAAAAATAATCGAAAATATTTCATTAGAAAATCATCGGTGTTATAATGTTAAATTTCATAGAAGAAATGAAATTCGAGGACCTGAAGATATTTGTTGTAAATTGAAAATGATTGATGTAATCAATGACTATCATTTTGATTGTAATTGCATGGTGTAATTATTTTTATTTTTTGAATTGTTTAATTAAATTAAATTTATTAATTTTGCCATTAATAAATATAAACTAAATACACTAAAATAAAATATATTCTGTATGAGAAAAGTAAGATATAATGATAAATTATGGTTTGGAAAACATAAAGGACATCGTGTGTGTAGCATATTAGAAAATGATCCGTCATATATTCAAAAACTACAAATAGAACATGGAATAGTTTTTGATGAAAAAATATTAAATTATTTTAAATCACAAGAAAACTATCAAACCCCCAAAACAAAAAAGATTATTGAAAATCATAACGATATTTATGGTTATGCTATAGATAATAGATATACAATAGCAGGGATCGATGCTCATCCTATGTATAATGATCACAATAATATAGATCATGAGTACACAACAGCAAATATCGACAATAATCCTACAGATTATGATGATTTTTCACAGATTTAAAAATATAGAAAATATTATATTTTATTTATGAAATGAAAAAAAATAAACAATTATTAGAGTTCTCTAATATAATAGAACAAGTTGACAAGACAACATTCGGTTATGAAATAACTAGAGATATGTTTTTAGATTTTCTTGAATTTGTAAATAAATCTTGGATTGAATATGTTGATTTAAAAACTAAAAAGGAAATAATGGATGATTATGAATATTTCAGTAAATATATATATATTCCGTTCTAAAATATAATAAATATAAAAATATGAAAAACTATATGATGATATATTCTGGCAACTGGAACGATGAAATAGACGTTGATGGCTTTGTCATTATGGAAAAAAAGCAAATGTCTTACATGACAAAGTTTTTGAAAGAATATAAAAATCCAATATCTATCAGCATCGGTTTTGATGATTATGTGGAGTATGATAACGGTAAAGAATTACTGGAAGAAATCTCTTTCCAAGAAATAACCCAAGAAGAGTTTGAAACAATTAATAAATTTTTTGGAACATCCAATGATTTTGGGGATAATTTAGTTTTATCCATAAAAGAAGCTACGGAAAAAGAAAATATAATTTTTAATCTGTTCGACTAATATCAATCATCTTTTTTATTATCTTTGTAATTATATTTCAAAATGGGAGAATTTATTAATTTTCAAGATAACACCATTACATATAAAATTGTAAATGGAGACATTGAAATTAGAGGAAAATGGTTATTTAATAAAATGTTACAGTTTGAATGGGATATAATCTCCTATTTCATTAAAAATAACGAACTACATTTATACGGGATGTACTCAGACGATAAAATAGTAGAAATAAAAAAGTTTTTCTATGATAGTTATCCTTATGTTTTATCTGTGTATCCTCAAAATTCTGAATTATGTATATATTTTTCAACAAATATTAATTTTACAATGAATTAAAAACATATATTAAATAAAAAAATTATGCCAACAAAAAAAATCATTTTAAGTAAAGAATTAAAAGAAGTGTTAATAAAATTAGATAGTGCAATCTCAAAAACTCTTTTAACGGAAGAAGTGGACGAATCAATGATTTTAAAACCTGAAAAAAATTTCAATTATATAGATTTATCTACAAGTGTTAAAGGACATCTAAGTTATTTAACACAAGAAAAAATGGATAAAATCGATCAAAAAGATGACAATGTATTTTGGGAACCAAAAATGCGTTTTCACGCTAGACCTGGTAGTTTGATTAAAAAAATGTTTAATAATTTTAGTGGATGTGAAATTGAAAATTTTGCTACTCAATTTCTATCAATAGTGGATCCTCCTATTTATAGGATGGAAACAGTCAAGGGTGAAGATATTGCTAAATATTATAATTATATGCATTATTCTGAGCAAAGAGGTTCACTGGGTAATTCTTGCATGAAGAGTGTAGATAAAAACTATTTTGATATCTATGTTAATAACCCAGAAGTTATAAACATGTTGATAATGTTAGATCAGCATGATAAGGTTATGGGTAGAGCTATAGTATGGTTGGATAAGAATTTTACTATAATGGACAGAGTATACACAACAAATGATTCATTTGTGAATTATTTTATAAATTGGGCTAAAAATAACAATTGTTTTTATAAAAAATTCAACAATTGTTATTCACCTAAAAACATGATATATGATTCAAATGAAAAAATATGTAATTTTGAAATACCATTAAAAAAATCAAAATTCGAAAGGTATCCGTATTTAGACACATTCAAATGGTTGGATATAAAAGAAAACATTATTTATAATTATATACCCAAAGATATAGAAAACATAATCACAGTAAGTGATCATATGGGCGGTTATCTTAATAATACGTATTATGCATTTTGTGATTTTACAAATAATTTGCATAGCCCAAACGATATTGTTTTTTTGAAATATGCTAATAAGAATGCTTATGCTGGACGAGTAGTAAAATCTAAAGTAAATGATACAATGATTTATGATGAACATTATATCTATGATGACGTTTTAAATGATAACATCTTTAACAAAGAATATGATCATTTAAATAATCATGAAAAAATAGAGAAAGAAAGAGAGAAGATGAAAACGATGCCGAATGATGAAAAAATATTTTCTCACGATTTTAAATATTTAAAATATGAAGGATGAAATTAAATTAATTATAAATGATACTGGTAACAACAGTTATTTAGTTCAAGGAATAGAAAAAGGAAAAAAATTGCCTTGTACTGTAATATTAAAATGTTTTAGTCAAGAGTTCATCGAACGAATGAATAAGATTAAAATTTAATTTAAAATTGAAAAAAATAATAATATGAGTTTCGAAATAAGGAGTGTACCAGAATTAACCGAGAAATCTGCGATACGTTTCATAAAAAGGATGATTAAGGTAAAACCCAAAAAACAAATAAAAAAGAACACATTAGTAGAAAAAGTAGAAAAAGAAAGATATGAAAGAGGACAACAAAATGATTCAACGACAGAAAAGTGAAATTTAATTTTAAAAATTAAAATATATTTTTTATGTAAAAATATTAAAAATATGAGTTATCTGTGTGATAACTCATATTTTTTTAAACAAGATCTTTGTTTGAATGTATAAAATAATGAAAAATCAAAATGCTATATTAATGATTAAAATTTTAAAAACATTTAATTATACAGAACCTAATATAAAATGTGTTGTTTCGAAAAAAACAATCCGTGTTGGACCAGATAACTTTGTTCCGGAGTTTGAAATATTAGAAAATTCTGGAATAAAATGTCTTATGATTAATGGAAGACAATGGATGTTATATAATACAAATACATATAGACAAGTTGCACAATTATTTTCACATTATTATATAGCTTCAGGGAATGTAATTACAACCGGGTTATGATTTGCTTTAAGAGAAAATTGGCTTTTAAAAAACCCGAAAGTAAAAACAATAACTGTGATAGAAAAAAATCAAACATTGATTAATTATCATAAAAAAACAAATCCAAAACTTTTTGAAAAAATTAAAATTATATGTGCTGATGCTACTGAATATAAAGGGGAATGTGATACTCTTCTTATAGATCATTATGAAAATGACAATATGGAATATATGATCAATGATGTTAAAAATATATGTGAAAATAATATAAAATGTAATAAAATGTGGTTTTGGCATCTGGAAACAAAATTATTAGCTGATTCTTATGGTATGTCTGAAATCAATTTAGCAAACGATTTTAATGATGGGAAATTTAAATATGACACAAATAAATTCAATAATATAATTACGGTTTATAATAATTTAAAAACCGCCGGTGGTTTGAAATGGTTACCAGAATTATCAGAAGGTGAATTAAAACTTTTTATTACAATGTACACATTGTTTTTTAAATACTTATGAACACAAATATAATTATTTTTTCTAAAAATAGGGCATGCCAATTAGAATTATTACTCCGTTCAATGAAATGGGGGATTAAAGAATTTAAGGATATTGTTATTAATATTCTTTATACTTATACCGATGGAGATTTTGAAATTGGTTATAATAAAACTATATCCTTACATTCTGATAAAAATATTCTCTGGAAAAAAGAAATTAATTTTCGTAAAAATTTGATAGAAATGATGGATATTTCTAAAAAATATACTATCTTTTTTGTTGATGATAATATATTTAAATCTCCTTTTACATTTGAAAACGAAAGAATTAAATATTTTGATAAGCATGATGATATAGCTTGTTTGTCTTTAAGATTACATCCAAATTTAAAATATTGTTATCCCGCTAGAATATCACAGACCCCGCCTAAAATTAATGATAATGGCGTATTTTCATGGTTAAGGCAAGAAGGGGATTATGGTTATCCAATGTCATTAGACGGGCATTTATTTAAAACCGAGGATATTTTACCTCTTTTGAATATTTTAATATATGATAATCCAAATTCTCTCGAATCAAATCTAGCTTCTTATCCTATAAGAAAACCAAACATGATTTGTTTTGATAAATCTGTTATATTTAACAACCCTATAAACAAGGTTCAAACCTGGAACGATAATTATCATGGTTCAATCAGTGCCGAATTTATAAATAAAAAATATCTATCAAATCAAATTATAGATTTATCTACTTTCATAAATATAGATAATATATCCTGTCATCAAGAGATTGATATTAAATTTATTGAAAAATAAAATTTAATATATAATATTAAATTCATAAAACGAATTTAATATTTTTCAAAGAAAAAAAGACATATGAATCATAATTCAGATATAGAACAAAAATCGAACAGAGATATTGTTGAAACATTAATAATAGACACTATCTCAGATAAAATTAATTGGGGGAGTAATCAATCATTTATTTTTACTAAAATAAAAATAAATGAAGGTGTATTTTTAATTTTTAAAATTACAGACACATTAGAAGAAGAGGAAGACGATGAATTCACATCTAGATATTATACTGATTATTATGATCAAAGCATGTCTAGAATCATAAATCTTAATGTTTTTATGAAAAAAAACAGCAATTCTAAAGAAATATTTTTAAAAAAAATAAATGTTAGTCAAATAGAACTTATGGATCTACTTGAAGTTGTATCTCCTAAATTAAAATATGAAAAACCAAAATAATAATAAATTAAATGGCATTAATAACATCGTCTGACGGTTCAGATCAAAATATTCCTAAATTCAGCAAAGGTGAAAAAGTATATTTTATTGGTGATTCATCTAAAAGATCACTTGAAAACGATAAGCCATACGAAGTCGTTGAGTGTATTCCGAGCGATAAAAAATTTTATTCCCTGACCATTAAAAATGGTGATAACTTTATAAATGATAAACCAGATAATTTTGTTTCAGAAAAAGAATATAAAAAATTTAAAAATAAAAAAGTAAAAAACGATTTTAATGGTGGAGACACTGTCTATTATAACGGTCCAGCTGGACAAGAATTTGAATTTGATCACGCATATACTTTATTTGCTTCACCTGGTGGCTATTTTTCTTTGAAATTAGGAAAAACATATAAAGAAATATCAAAAGAAGTTGCTGATATGTTTTTTATATCTCAAGAAGAATATAAGAAAAAAAGAGGGTTCACACATGAACCTGATTCTAGTAAAATTTTATTAAGTAGCCTCCCAGGTTATACAAAGCATCTAAGATTTAATGTTGGAGAAAAGGCATATTTTATGGGTGACGAAACGAGGGAATTGAAAAATGATAAACCATATGTTGTTCAATACTTCGATAATGACAAAAATATAATACGGGTTAATGGTGTCACTTTGAGTGGTGATGATTTTATAACAGAAAAAGAATATGAAAGAATAAATGATTCTAAGGAAATTGTTAATATAATAGGGAAAAAGAAAAACGAAATAGAATTAAAGGAACAAATATTCAAAGACACTAAATCTGGAAAATTAAAATGGTATAGACCTTATGCTAGTATGAAAAGATGGTATAGAACCATGATAAAATTAGAAAAACCAGAAAACGCTTACATAAAAATAGATATGTATATAATTAAAGCCGATGATAATAAATGGACAATGGTTATATATTTTAATCGAACTAATGATTTCAAGAATGAAATCAGAATAGAAAATTATAATGAAAGTAGTATAACTAAAGCTATTGTTAAATATATAGAAAAAAATATAGAAGACGAGGAAGAAGAGGAAGAAGAAGTTATTTATTAATAAAAATAATAATCATATGAAAATAAAAAATTTTTTAAGTTTTATCAAAGAAAATAATAGTTTAAATGATATATCTACAGATACAACATCTCTTCTTAAATCTATTGATGCTGAGCAAATTTTGATGGGTGACGAGTTTAATTTTAATTCAGATCGATTTACGGATATAGATTCATTAGCGCAAAATGGTGATTTTATTCTTAAAATAGATAAAAAAGGATATAAAAGAAATAACGTAGAGGATTCAAAAGACAGTGAAACCTTTTTAGACGACGGTGTCGATATTAAATTTTTTCTAATATTTAAAAAAGAAGATTCTGAACTTGACCCTAAACCAGAATTTATAATTATACAATCAAAGAAAAAAGATAATGGTACATGGAATTCTATAAAAATGTACAAGGTTAAAGAAAATATTCGTAATTTTTATGATAAATTATCAAGTAAAACTATAGAGATAAAAAAGGGAGATAAAAATTACATATACAGAACATCAAATGCAGGTAATGATTGGACTATACAAAATACTCAAAATAAAGATTCTGAATTCAAAGATGTAATGAGTAGAGATGAAATAAAAAATGCTTTATCTGATAAAACCGCAAAAATAGAAGTGATAGATTAAAATAACATGAGAAAATTATTTCGTGTCATTTAACATAAATATATGAACATAATGAAATAGCAACATATTATTATTATGTTTTAAATGGTGTAAGAAAAAACAAATCTGAATTCAGAAAAAACGATTTAATTAAAATTGGATTTGATCCTAAAAAATCAGAGCATAAAATTATGTTAGAAAGAAAGATATATAGAATATATGATTCTGGTGATTCAGTTTTTCTATATACAAAAGATTAAATATTTGCCCTTAACTCTTCATATGGATATTTCTGTGGTTCATATATTTCATTTTTTCTACTTTGAAACTGATTGAATAAAGTTCCTTTATACTCTGGATGAAACTGATCGACTATATCAAATATAATAGCCTTTTCTTTCTCTTTGTGAACTCTTAAAGCTCTACCTATAGACTGACGAATAACTCTGTCTGAACGAAAACTATCACATAATACTAAATTAACGATAGCCTTGACATTTATACCTGTACTCATTGTACCGAACGACCCAATTAATACCTTGACATTTCCATCTGTTTTTTCTAGTTCTTTTCTAATAGCCTCTCTCTTATCTTTAGATGTACTTCCATCTATATAAAAGAAATCCTTTCCTGGTATATTGTCTCTGAAATAGTTATATAACTCAGTTCCATAGATGATATTTTGAAATAAAACTATAGAATTTTGTTTAAATTTTGATACCAATTTCCCTAGAAATATTTTTCTTGGAACAGAAGTCTGAGCATAATTACGTTCCAATTCCCAGGCTTTTTTACCATTACCAGATTTTTTAATAGCATGTACATTTTCAGCAAAAGATCTATCGTTATGATTTAATATCAATGCTTTTATTTTAACGTTAGCTATAATACCCTTTTCCATTAGATCTTTTGCTTTTATGTTTATCAATTTAGGACCAGTTACAGATTCTATTGTAAATAACTCAGCAGACCCTTCTGGTGGATAAGAACCACTCATGCCAAAGCGAATTTTGGATGTCTCTGAACATCTATCCATAATATCTATTAAAGATTTTGCTTTAAGTAAATGCCCTTCGTCCACAGCCACTATATCAAATTGTTTAAAGAATTCTACTGGCCAATTTACTAAACTATTAAATAAACCAACATATATATTAGGTTCTCCACCAATGTGTTTTCTTGGTTTTTCACTCATTATTTCATCTATTCTTAAATCCAATGGATTCTTATTTTCATTATAATAACCTAAATTATAACTATGAATTTCATTGTAGAATTGAGTAACTAAACCAATCGATGGAACTACTAATAGTATTTTAGCATCAGGATTTATATTTTTCAAATAATAAAAGGCTACTAAACTAAATATAAGAGATTTACCACCAGCTGTCGCGACTTCGATTAGTCCATATCGGTGTTTTAAAATCTTATAGACCGCGTCTATTTGATGCTCATGAGCCATAAAACTTTTATTTGGATCCTTCTCGTCTTTATGATCTTTTAAAAATTCACGTATGAATTTTTCAACATCTTCCCTAGTTATACTCTTATCGGTGGGAAATTGTTGTTTATTAACGATTTCAAACGGATAATCGTATTCTTTACACACTCTATATACTTCATACCATAATCCAAAATTAACTCTGTCAGTTTTGAAAAAATCAATTTTTCCATCCCATTTAGTCATTTTATATTTGGCTTGGAAAAAATAATTTTTAACATATTTACTTAAACTAAGTTTTAATTGTGCACACTCGTCTTTATTGGCTTGAATTAGCTTTAAATGGGTGTTATTTGTTGTGAGTTCAAATTTCATAAAATTATATATTGATTTTAGTATTCGGTGTTTTATTTTTTAATATATAGCATTATGAAAAGCAATCTAACAATCAAAAAATATAATATTACCAAAGTAAATGGGGTAAAATCAAACAAAGAAGTTAAAAGTTTTTTTGGTAGTAAGTTGATTGATATTGAAGACGTAATTTATATAAATAATATAGCCATTCAATACACCGAAGTTGTAAATAAAAGAGATATTAAATTAGATCATTATCAAAATTATAGTCAGGAAATCAAAACCGGAACTGGACTTTCTATACTTTATCCAGAGACAGTATTTTTAAAAAGCCTAGACGATGTGAAATACGAAAATCATTCAATTGATGTTCTAACCTCTAAAGATCCAAAAAATTTAACAAAGAATCAGAATTATGAATGGGTTATGAATATTAATGCTAAAAATATACTCAGAGAATATTTATTTCTTAGATTGAAAGAAAGTAGAGTATTCAAAACTGTGAGAAGTCAGGATTTGATTGAAAGAAATATAAATACTTATATTTATAATTATATAAATGAAAATTTATTAAATAGATATAACATATCAGATTTATCATTTTATGCTGAATTTTTTGATGTTATTAATAATTCGACAATATATCAACGTCAAACCCTCAAAACTCCAAATTTTAATAAAACGATATTTAAACCTACAAATAAAATAACTAATGTTAGTATAATTACCCCAGATTATTTAAGTAATTTGGATACAGTTCAAGTAAAATACAACCAAACCAAAGATTTTAAAAAGTATAAATATGATTATTATTATACTATTACTTATAAAAAAATCTAATTAAACAATAATTACAATTTTAACTATAAATATTCAAAAGACAATTAATAAGTTATGGCTGGATTAGAAGAGGAAAAATTAGAAAAAATTTTAAATACATTAAAAGAAACAGAAGATTATTGGAACGAAACCATAACTAATATGGCGAAAAAACTTAGTTGTAGTTCAAAAGATGTTGTTGCCTTACAGTCAGATGTTTTGAGTCAACGTCAACAAATTAATGAGCAAATAAAAGCTAGATCATATGATTTATATAAAATGATGCCAAAAATAAAATCGGCTAGAAAACAACGGTTTGAATATTATGCAGGGGCACTATCGCCATACGCAACCAACTCATCAGAGAGAACGAAATTAATCGAATGGGACTTAGCTACGCTTGATCATAAAAAAGACATTCTGGATGTTCATATTGAGTTTCTCAGAGAATCTATGAAGGTGATGGATAATATCGGTTTTGCTATTAAGAATAAAATATCATTATATCAATTGACTGATATGGAATAATTTTTCATATTAAATCTATTATATAACCAGATTCCAATTCATTAATCGTAAAAATATCTTTATCTAATTTTTTAATAGCTTTAAATACATCATAATTAATAACTCTTCCTTTGGATATGTATATTGGTGTGTTATCGTATTGTAATAGTGATAACAAAGCATCTTGAAAATAACCTCGTCTTTGATAAGATTCTTCAAAACCAATATGTAGTTCATTGACATTTGGGTAACCATATTTTTTTAAATATGTTTTTTGCCTAAATACAATTGAACCTACATTTACATTTTTTTCATTATATAGATCCAACTTATATCCAAAACCATCATTCCCTTGTTGTGATATTCTTAGCCTACTTTTCATATCTTTTATATATTACCAGAATCTTCTTTTAAAGTTTGTTCTGTTCTAACAAAAAACTCCTTGTCCCAAGAAGATTTAAAAATAAATCTATCGGAAACATCATATCCATAATTATCTATTGATGGATATATATGGAACATTTCTTTTGTATCTTTTAAAGGATTTACTGTTTCATTAACTTTGGAATAAATAATTTCATCCATTTTTCCAAAATCATTTAATTCTGTATCAAATTTATAATTATTATCAAAGTATAATGTACTTTCAACTACATATGTAATACCAGTATATTTATAATTTACTTTTAATATTAAATTTTTAATTTGAGGTAATACTACATATGTTGTTTTTTTGTTTTTAACTCTTAGTTTTATATTTACTCCAAATAATGGATTAAGTAAATCGGAACCTGTAATATTTACGAATTCTGAACTTTCCCATAAATCGTTTTCTGACCCGTAAATAACTTCTGTTAACTCCTCTGACCATGTGTGTAATTCTGGATCATCATTTAAACTTTTTGCCATATTAGCTGAGGAATTTATAGATGGCACAGTACAATTTTTAGATAGTAATACATAATCTTCTTTAGTATAAAAAAGTTCGTCAATATTTTTTAATGTTTTTCTATTTATAGTCAGAGTTATTCCTGTTATTATTGCATCTAATGGAAGATTTGGAAAACTAAATCCCCTTATTATCAAATATCTAGTTAATAGTTCATCGTTAGCATATCCAATCGTTGATGGAACGTTCACCCCCAACATAGTATCATCATGTCCGTTTATACTCGAAAAATTAGTCCATGGAATTTCTAATGGTTCATATTGGTTATAATAATCACTTGCATCAGAAGCATAAGTTTGACCGGATTCAAAAATAGTAATTCCAGATGGATTTATATCGTTATAACAAAAAAATCCACTTTTAAATATATTTATATCTTTAAATATGGGTTCATAAGGACCACTAAATCTATATATGTTTGTTTTTGAACTTTTACTATCATCAAATTCTACTAAAGTTGCAACATAGTCATCATATACACTATCTACATAAAACGGATATGTTGTGTAACAATTATTATATAATAATAATTGAACAGGTAACTCTATGTTTAGCATAAATGGTGCAAAAATGTATTGCCAATCTGGAATATTGGTCATTGTTGAATCATTAATAGATGGAGCTACCCCCGTACCAGTACTCAACGTGTATTGTCCGAATGTCATTTTACCATCAACTGAATTTTCTTTGATGTAATAATATCTTACAGCCAAATTATAACCACCTATATAATCATTAATCGCATTTATAAAATTATTAGCTAAAAATATTTTTGAATTATATCCAGAAAGAGTGCTTCCAGACAAATCTTTACCATAATACAATCCTTCTTTTTCATCATATGTGTTAATATCATTCAATGTTGTTCCTGTTGATGTAATTTTAGCATTAATGATGATTAATATATTTTTATGCTTTTCATTTAAAATAATATTAATAGAATTGGAATTAGTATCAATATATCCCTGACTATTCAACAGCCCAGTATTAACACCATTATAATTTTCATTAAATATGATCGAGAATTTATAGTCATTATATTCCTTATTTCCGAATAACACTTTTTCTATTTTACCACCGTCATCAGTATATACATTTTTAACCTCTTTAACTTTTATTTTCAAACCTTTAAATAAGGTTGTTGAAGAAATATTCTCATCACCAAAATTAAATACCGCATATTTATCATAACTTCGATTATAAATAATATCATTTTGTTGATACTTCATTTTATTTTTGAAAAAGAAAGTGAAATAGTCAAAATTTAAATTTTTATTTTTACCCCCGAAATACGCTTCAATATCAAATCCGTTACCTAATTGACCACTTATATAATCCCATTGAATATTTGTAGTTTGATTTTTATAGAAAACAGTTTGTCCTGTTTCACTATCATAAAAATTGCCAAGACGATAAAAATAATCCATATTTTTAGAATTAACATCTGGTATTGTATAAAAAGGGTCAGTAGTTCTATTATAAGGTCCTCCCACTTCATAATTATTGTTAAGTTTATATGGGTAATCTGCATGACTTATTGATCCCATGAATCCCCATTTAACAATAGATTGATTTTTTCTCCATATATTATTAAGTTCATATATTTTACTTTCTTCGTTTGTCAATGAAGAAAATGTGTTCTGTTGCCCTAAATCCATCACCTCATAGAGTTCATCATCGGCAATATATTCAGATGAAATATTACTTATTTGATATTGGCCTGAATAACCTTTTTTACCAACTCTTTTATCTGGTGGAATACTAGCATCGTTATAATCAAAAGCAAAAAGTTTTTCTTCTATCGTTTCTACATATTCTGTTTTTTCATAATCAAAATCTGAGAATTTAGTATTTACTCTATCAAAATCAAAATCTTTAATATCTGAAAATTTTATTCTATAAATAGGAAAAGTTAGAGGAATATAACCTGCTATATTAACTGGATATTTTTTATAATAATCAGAATTTTTTCCAAGAATCCAATATTCTAGATAGTCACTGTTTAAATTAATTGCATAATCTGTTTGTATATAAAATTTCCAGTCTTCATATGCGCCAGTTTCGGAATTAACAGTTAAATCATTTACTTCGGTTGAACCAGAACTATATTTAATAACGTGAAATTTATCATCTATATTAATCAAATATAAATCACCATACATATATTTAGTATTCTCACTGCAATCGACATATTTATCTATAAAAAAGTCGTTAGTTAAACCAGACAGAATATTAAAATTTCCATATTCTATATTTACAGTTTTTATATTAGTATATCCAGTGTTCCAATAATCATCAAGAGTTTCATCGCTTAATACTTTATATATCCACTGTTCATTTTGTTTTACTCTGATTACAGGATAAAGACCTGAAATTGTTTTATCTCTATAAAAATCAGAAGTATTATCAACAAAAACAAAATATTCTTTTGTTTCATCCCATTCTTCTACGTATGGATTTACTGATGGTACATTCCAATATTCTAATTTACATCTTTGCTCTTCTGTATATGTAGTCGAACCTGTGATTATAATATTATTTATAAGATAGGTTCCAGCTCTCATTTCTGGTGTGACATATGATGTTATACTTCCAACATATTCCATCTGATCTACATAAAAGCCATAGTATCTATTCATAGAATATTTTCTTAATGTACTTGGAGATGCTGGGGTATCATCAAATAAAAATTTAAGATTCAATATAAATGGGTATATTAATCCACTCTGTTTATAACCCTCAGTTAAGAATTTTTCCCATCTAAAATGAGGGGTTTCTATAGCATCTCTATCATCCATAAAAATCGGTTTATATGTATAAATACCTGTATTATAATCTATACCATACCAATATGAAAACTCAGACCTTTCTGGATTATATTCAAATGCTGTTTTTGGAAATCTATCGTTATTTATATAATTAGTATACAACCATTCTCCAAAAGGAGATTCATATGACATATCGAAATATTTTACACATTTCCAATTGTCTACAATTTGATGAAAATTAGACGATGATAATGTTTCAAATTCAAAATTATTACTAGCATTAAGGTTATAACCCGATGGATCATCTACTCTAAGAATAACAAATCCGTTCGGTAAATTGTTTTTACGAACATATAACGGTGCAAAATAATCGAACTCTTCACTATACCATTGATCTTCAACGTAACCAGCACCAGCAAAGTATGTAGTATCGAATTGTTTACTGTAATCTGTTTGGGCATTTTTGTTATCGTCATCATAACGAACATCAAAAGCAAGTTCGATCGGCAATCCTTTATAAAAATAAGGGATTTTGTTTTCTAAATAATCAGTCTTGGACATTTTATAATGTTTGTATTTAACATTACTTAACTCATCATTAGTGTTAAAACTTTCTAAATATAAATTATAATCAGATGTGACTACAACTTTTAGATTAGTAGTCAATAACGGATCTGTCCTTAGTATTTGAAAACTCTTGTTTATCATTAATAATCATTATTTTTATATTTTTAATTGTTTAAATATTTACTATTTCCTCCAGATTGAGTTGCTTCAGTATCTATTACATCTGTTTTTGGTTTCATGAAATTTCTTTGACGACGGAAATTAAATATGATAACAAATTGGAAATTAACATTATTACTCATTTCAAACCAAAACTTAATTTTTCTAGACTTTGTAACATTAGTACTGCCGTTACCTGGTGTATAAGTGGTTGGTGTTGTGACACTATTTGTATTTATACTACCATCCAACTTAAAGAACAATTTTGTTCCGATATTTATTTTAGTTTGGGCTTTAATGATTTTAGTTTTATCTTGTCCTGTTTCTCTAAAATTATCAATATCTGGTAAATATGGGAACGCTACACATAATAAATCAGTAGTAGATCCAGAAACAAAGATGTCTTTTACATTCCATGTCACCCCAGTAGTTGTTCCTGTTGTTCCAAGATTTTTTGATGTGGTGTTCATTATGTCTACTGGTTTAGTTAATGAAGTTACGCCAGAGGAAATCCATTCATTATTATCTTTATCAGAAAACCACATATATTGATTATCTCTTTGAATATAAAGATCATTATCTGAATCGATTAACAACACTTTATTATTGCCACCATTAGTTGAATAGAACGAATTCGTACCGCCCATCGTGTATGAACGATTAGACAAGAAACCTAAATTTCCACTCTGATTTGTATTTTCAAAGGATATGATATAATCATCTATTAAATAAATATTATTTTCATATGTTCTATTAGTGTCAGTTACTTTTGTACTATAATCTTCACATTCAATGACTATAGTTGTTGTAGTATTATTTTTTATAGAACTAACCAATTTAGTGTTTTTATAAAGAATAGCATTCAATGTACCAGAAGAACCAGCTATTAGTTGTTCTAGAGCAGCAACACGATCTGTTAAATAAGTTAAATATTGGAATAAATTCATAGTTGAACTGGCGTCTGTTTTTAAACTTACTTGGATACTAGTATCTCTATGAGCCACATAATCTTGATTTACCGTGAAACTATCTTCCACATGACGAATTATACCTACACTGCTTAAAGTTTTTTCTAGTGCCACGCTTGTTTTATCTTCGGCAGCTTCTCCTATAATAAGGGCATTGTCTGCTGTTGTACTCAGTTCGTCTGGGAAATCTATTGTTAAAACGTTACTCCAATCAGATTCTATGAGTGAATCTGGCCATCCAACTTCTGAAATAGATTTAATTCTCATTTCAACTCTTTCGTTCTCAGATATTGGAATATCAGCTTGATTTATATTGTTCATTTCAGCATCTGAAACATCTTCTATTTTATAATACCATTGTGATGTATATTCATCCCAATATCTTTTTCTAATATTTGATATAATTTCTACCCAATTAGTAAAATTAGCATATTTTGGGCCATCTGTTGGATTTTCAGTGGTAGTAGCAACATCAGTTGATGTTATTGATACAGTTTTACCCACATTTTGTGTTTTGGTAGGATAATCTATGATCATACTAGAGCCAGTAACTTGTACTTGATTTGTATTTGGTGCTAACACGGCGATTGATGAACCACCTGTGTAAGCTTTATTTTGAACAGAGGTGGATGTAGTTACACCTCCTCCGGTTAAAGTACCTGTTTTTGAGTCTACTTGTATCCTAACCCCACCCGATGACGCTGTCGATAAAGTTTGTTGAGTATTAACATAATTGAATGTTTGTATGTTATTAGAATTACCACTTTTAGAACTGTAACGATATTGCATTCTAAATTGAATTACGTGCTGCGGTTGTGTTTTATCAGTTAATATCGGTTCTGGTATTGCCCAAAATCCTCTCACTCTAAACTTAGGTTCTACTTTAGCATTTGAACCTGTATTTAATTCTGTCAATTGAGTTATAAGTGAAGAAAGATTATTAGTAGCAATATTGAGATCAGTTTTTAATTTATTAATTTCACTTAAATATGTTTGTTTTTCGGTTGAAGTAAGACCACCAGAATTTAATTTAGATGTTTTTTGTTGTATTGCTGTTTTAATTTGAGAAATAGTAGTTTTAGTTGATGCCTTTTCAGCATGTGTTTTCATCAACGTGTTTTGATCCTTTTCATCTGTTAAATGTTTATTTATTTGAACTACTTTAAAATTTTCTTGTGTAAGAACGACTGGATTCGGAGTGACCCCATATATACTTGGTATAGTTTTACTCAACATGTCTTTTAACATTGTTCCATAATCATATACTGCTTCTACATAATAATTAGATAAATTAATATTATTATTTATATCTAAAACCAAATCATTAGTGTAAAAAGATATACCTTTACTCCAAAGAGAACCAACTATGTTATTTTCAATATTGATCGGTTTAATGAAAAGAACAATATATTCATTAAAACCAACATTAATATTAACACTTTTCTGACTTGATATATCACTATAATATTTTAAAACATTCGTACCAACAGTTACCGGATCATAACCTTCTACCAATTCTAAACGAATCTTATTATTAGAAGAATCTGTATTGACTTCTTTTATCTTATATCTAGACGAAGAATTTAATTTATTAATAATAAGTTCGTCCCCTATTGTTAATGTTTTTACTGTACTATCATTTCCATAAAATTTTAAAGTATTCAAATGATACCACATTTTGTTATTTATATCGTCAATCTCAACTTTGATCACAGAAAATACTCCATAATAATTGAGATTTTTTAAAGAAACATCATATATTTGTTCATCGTATGGTTTTACTGAATCAACCACTAAACCATCATTCGATGAATTTTCATACCATGCTATAAAATCTGATATATTTATATCTGTTCTTCCTAAGAAAGTATCATAAAAACTATTATAACTTCTAATTCCAGCTTCTGTTAAACTACTGTCTGGGTTTGCTTCAAAACGAACAATATATCTTCTAGATAAAATTTTATTAACAACTTGCTCCACTTTATCAGTTAAATCCACTGTCACTGCTAACATAGGGTTCATTAACGATTCAAAAAAATGGTTATTGATCGGTGTGAAAGTTTTTACCTGAGTAATTGTTCCGATGGGCGCTGGTTCTCTATTAAGATCTGATGTCATGATTCTTTTATATGATTGACCATCTCTGACATATGTGAATCCATCGATAGATGCCATTCTTTTCATATTTTGATTGAGTGTATCTATTTGATTTTTTAGATAACCAACAGTTGGTTGAGAATATGAATCTAACGTTCCATTATTGTTATAAAGTATATTAACACTATCTTGTTCACTAGAAACAATATCATTAACTTTGGTTAATATCTCTACACAATTTTTATTTAGAATGGTGATTTTTTCAGCAAGTGTTGCAAATGAATTTACAGAGTCCATCTTTAATTGATTTCTTTTTAATTATATATATTAAAAACAATAGACTTCTTTTTAAAGTAAAAATGAAATTAAAAAAATTATATATAGTTAAAAATAAAAATATCCATATATGGACGAGTTAAAAAATATAAGAAATTTTGAAGAATTTAAAAATGATTCTTTAAACGAAAAAATACTTATTAAAGAATTTGGTCATTTGAATGAAGAAGCTCTTTGGGCTGCCATTAAGAATCTATTCAGCAAAATATTTGGTAATATTGACAAGAAGCTAGCAGATGCTGTGAGTAGTTTTACTCAAAAACTAGATCGTTCTAAAACTTGGGAAGAATCTGTTAAATATTTCCAAGAAACTTTGACACAAGAAAATAATGCGGTGGATCAATCTTTAACTACTATTTCAGGACCATTGGGTCTTAGAAAATTGATTGGAGATAATGCTACAGTAGTGTTTGTTCAATGGTTAGAAATGAAAAATAAATATGCGATTGATTCTTGCGCACCAAAAGTTATATTTGATAAAAATCCTATGTTTCAATTTGATAAATCTGATGATTTTAATAAAAATTTACTAAATACATCTAATGCAGTTTTAATTAATGTAAATAAAAGTATAACGCCAAACCCATATAATGAAGCTGATTTACAAACTCTTTTAAATAAAAATAATAAAGATATTAATGATGTTCAAAAAGTAGAGGTTCAAACACCGAAGCCGCCGGAAACCAATACTACTACAACAACACCCCCAGCGACAACACCAGCGACACCAACAGTGCCAACACCAACACCAAATAGAAATACCGTTCCGGTAAATAATACTGGCGGACAACCTAGTGAAAGTTATAGATTTAAAAATAGTGATAAATTATATGAAGAGGCAGATCCTATCGCGGCAAGTCAGCCAAATCCATCTGGAAATCCAGCTAATATAACACCAACGAATGTTAATACTACAGCGACACCAGCGACAACACCAGCGACAACACCAGCGACACCAACAACAACCCCCGCCGCCACCCCAGCTGAAAATCCATTAGATAAATTAAAACCAGCGATTAAAAAATATATTGCAGATAACTTCTATGGTTATTCATCTAATAAAATAAAAACAATAAAAGCTCCAGCTAAAATAGGGGCAGAAGATGCTATGCTAGCATTAGCTAAGGGGTCAAAAGCAACTAACTTACATCAAAATTTAGCAAAACTTTTAAATTCTATAGTAAATTTAAAAGATAAAAACACTCTGTTAAGAGTTAGGGCTGCGTTAGCAGGTGATCCAGATCTTAAAAAATCTGCAGATGATTTGAAAAATGAAATACCATTGTAAAAAAAACGATAAAAAATGAATCAAATAATAAAAAAATTTGAAATATTTAAGATCAACGAAGAATTTAATTTTAACCCTTTTAAAAGACAGCCAGATGAACTTTATATGGCTTTGATAAATCAACTGGACAAAACAGAAAAATATCTTAAAATTGTGTCTTTAGACAATACTTTTGAAAATTTTGATATTTTCATTAATAGTGCAAATAAATGTATGAATTATTTAGAAAAATCATCAAATAAAGTTAAACTTATTAAACCAGTCATCTTAGATAGACGATATGAAAGTTTAATAGATAGATTTTTCGATATAATAATGAACATAACTAGCGCTAAAGGTCATTATATTGTTCCTATGAAAGAATTAGCTGAAAGATTCAATAAGCTAGCAATCAAACTCGATTATAATCGAATTATACAACTTAATAATATTAAATAAAAAAGGAGGAACTTTAAAGTTCCTCCTTTTTTATCTGATTACTATTTTTTTAGCATCTTCTTTTGGTGGTAATTCTTTCTTTTTTAAAGAAATATAAAGAATCCCGTTTTCGAAATTTGCATCGATTTCTCCAGAAGTATCTTCTGGAATAGTAAAACTTCTATTGAAAGAACTTTTACTAAATTCTCTTCGAGAATATTTTTTCTCTACTTCTTTTGTTTCACTAGAATGTTCCCCTTTTATTGTAAGAACATTATCTTTTAATTCAATACCTAGTTCCTCTTTAGTAAAACCTGGAGCTGTAATCTCTAATGAATACTCCTTTTCGTCACTAGATAAATTAACGTGTCCAATAGCCTTTGAATGTTTATAATACGGATAATCAATATCCTTAAATCCATCCAGATATTTGGTTATATCACCAATACTGTCTAATAAGTTATCGAAAGATTCTCTGTAAATTTTAATTCCATTGTTTTTCATAATGTTTTTTTATTTTTTTTAACATTATATCAAAAAGAATGCCAGTTATATTTTTTGACATTATGTCAGTTATTTATCGTGATTTATAAAACCAATACTTGATCTTTCATCATATATTGATTTTTTATCAATGCCATGAATTAATACCTCATTATTGTTTTTGATAGAGTATAATTCAGCTAAAGTAATATCCTTCGTGATTAAAGAAGGATCAACCTTTATTATTTCAGCTAATTTTTTAGCATTATCTTTAGATAATTTAGTGAATTCTTTATGGGCTATTAATCTTTCTGGTCTTAAAAGAGCTTTATCTAAATCATTAAGACTAGTGTTAAATGTAGCTATTATTTGAATTGAAAGAATATCATTTAGAATACCATCTGTAAGATTTAAAAGGTTGGTTATACCCATATTTCTGGTTGACTCCCTAGATGAAAGTAGTGGTTCCGCGTCTTCTATTAAAAGAATAGAATTTCTACCATTTTCCATAGTCCAATTAGTTATAAAATTAAAAAAAGAAGGGTCAGTAACAGATTCAACCATACTAGGTGGAAAATAAAGAACCTTCTTTTTTGTTTTAGCTAGACATTGTAGTAAATAACGAATATAATAAGTATTGTGACTTAAAATTCCATTTGTATAGTACCTATGATTTGAATTTTCAGGCAATTCCAAATCATACATATTAATACTATTATTTGTTTCCTCTAATTCTGTTATTTCATCTATTCCATTCTCTGTTATTATTTTGTTTCCAATTTTCAAATTCTTAACAAAAATTTCTTCAAAATTATCATTAAAAACAATGTGATTATCTGCACAAATTAATTTTAAACCATTTTTAGTTTTTACTATCCATTCATTATATTTTATAGTTTTATGTATCGCTGTTACATCAACCCATCCATCATCTGTTAAAACTTCATAATTTTCTAAAATTTTAGATTCTATAAATTTTTTATCCATATTAATAAATTTAATTTTTTTTAAATTCCAAACATCTATTTAGAATTTTTTCTTTATTGTTTTTAACATCACTTTCCAGCACAACCAGAATGTCATATTCTAAATTTAGTGAATTATTGATTTTTTTATCCTGATTCCAAATTTCCTGTGCGGTTAATTTTTTATTTTCAGACATCTTAATAACATCTTCCTCTATTAGTCCTTGTTTATCCAATATTCTTTAGTGTAAAAATGAGTTTTCATGTTTTCTTAAAAAAATTTACATTAAGTCTTCAATATTCATTTCTTTTATTTCACCGGTTTTTTTATCTCTAATCGTAACTTTAGTTTTACCATGAACACATTTTCCAGTGCCAGGGGCCCCATGTAATAAAATAAGTCCTTTTTTATCACTTTTCAATTTTTTGAATAAATCATTATGAAATTGTTTAAAATTTTCACCATAATGTAAATCCAGATCATTGATCTTGAATTTTTTATCTAAAGAAAAATCTTTTACATATAATTCTCCACTGCTTTCTATACTCATCATTCCAATCATATTACGTTCATATTCTTTTATAGTGGTAGTTTTAAAGGATTTTATTATTTTTTCTTCTATTTTTTTATTCACCAATACAGAATTCGCCGATGGTATTAAAATAGTGTTAGCTTCAATCAACTGATCATATTTATTTTGTTTGATATCTAATTCTGGGTTAGAATATATGTCCTTGGATTCACTTGTCCATATATTTAATAAATAACCTTCATCTATATACCAAACTTCCCTACTAGTAGTATACCTTTCTTTTTTTAAGTCATATGCTCCTTCACTAAATAATATTTTAGAATTTTTAAATTCTTCTTTAAGAATTTTTTTTAATTTTTCATATAAAAATAAATCGCAATCCTCATGCGTTATTTTAAGCAAACTCGGAGCTTCAGCGAATCTTGAAAAATATTCATCTAAAATATTAAAATCTTCAACTTGCTTGCTTTTACCATTAGTTTTAATGGCTGTTGTCATATCTTTGAATACGTTGTTATCTATAACCGTTTTCAGGGCATTAAGTAGGTCTTCGTCTTTCTTGTTTAGCATAAAGATAGTGTGTGTTTTTCTTTTATATATTCATTTATAGGAGGTCGGTTTTTATTTTTTTCATAATAACCGTTTAATATATAATGATGTCATAAAAATTGTAATATTTTTATGAATTATAAATGATACAGGTATTAAAGTTATTTTAATTTATGAAATCACTGATTGTATTTTTATAAAAAGTAATAACACAAAACTGAGGAATAATACAGTATTTAGATTTATCTTGAGTTTATGAAAAAAATATAATAAATATTATTTTAAAAATGAAAATTATTAAAAAATTTAACGAAAATTTTCACGAACCACAACAAAACTCTAGTAAAGATTCAACAGAATTTAATTTATTAGAAAAAGAAAAATTATTATTCGAAAATGTTTATAATGAAAATATGAACGAAAGAAAAATAAATTATAAAAATAAACTAAATCCAAAATTATTCGAAGATGAAAAACTTAAAGAAAAGATAAGAGAGAAGTTGTATAAAATAGCTATGGATTTTTATGAAGATATAGATACTAATGTCGAATTACTTGATATTTGGTTGACAGGTTCGATAGCTAATTATAATTATAATTTTTGTTCTGATATAGATCTTCATTTAATACTAGATTTTAGTAAAGTAAATGATGATATAGAATTAGTTGAAAAGGCATTTGATGGTGAAAGATACACATGGAATTTAAGACACAATATAGTAATACAAGGTTATGAAGTAGAAATATATGTACAAGATATAAATGCTAAACACGCATCTTCCGGTATATATTCTATAATGAACGATAAATGGTTTAAAAAACCAAAATATAATCGTCCAATCATGGATCAACAAGATGTGGATGAGAGATATGGTGAAAGAGTAAAGGACATTGAAAAATTTGTTGACTTATCAAAAGAAGATTTAGATGCGAATGATGCTGAATTGTATTATAGTGCAGCTAAGAAATGCAAAAAGAAAATCCAAAAAGCTAGAACAGATGGATTGAGTATCATAGGTGAGTTTTCACTTGATAATCTGGTATTTAAAAAATTAAGAAAAACTGGTAAATTTGGAAAACTTATAAATGCTATTACTCGTTTATATGATAAAAAATATTCACAATAATAATGATAGGATATGAAGATTTTTTAAAAAATGATAATGAAAATAAACCTAAAATTGGAGATACTGTCGCTATGTTCGGGCAATGTGATGAGATATATTTCACTGGACAAATTGGAACTATTACATTTATCGAACTCAATTTTGATCGTAGTGAAGAATATTATTTAATCAAATTTAAAATCAGATTCAACGATAATCTACACGATGCAGATGAGAGAGATCCAACTAATTCTTCATATTGGGCTAAAAGATATAATTTTATATATGGAGAAAAAAATATTGAAGAATTCATAGAGAAAAGGGAACAAGAGACAAAGAAAAATAAACATTTAGATCCTTTCGGAGAAGAGGATTGGTTATTTTAAAAATTAAATCAAATCAATTTAAACTTTGTTACCAAAACGGTATAATATATTTAACAAATTTTATATCAAACCACAGTATGCCGAAAATGTGTCAAAAGAGTAGGCTTTCTTAAACTTTTATTTAAATGGTAGCATTATTATTTATTTTAACCATCATTGGTTTAATTTATGGTATTGGCGGAAACATCGCCAATAAGTATTCGAAAGCACGTTCCGAAGAATTTGAACGTGCAAGAGCAGCCGGAAATGTTCGTAATCAGAGGGGTCCAACCGTGTATGATTTTAAACTTACCAAGGGTATTTCAATTCTTTCTACAATGGCTTTTGTATTATTTATCGTTTTTTGGACTTTTATTATTAAAATAGATGGACAAAGCGTTGGAGTAATAACAACTCCTAGTGGGGTTAAAACAGAAGCATATCACACTGGTTGGCATTTTCTTCTTCCTTGGTGGGAAGTTCATAACATGGATAAAACGGTATGGGTTTATACTTGTGCCAAATCTAAAAAAGAAGGAGAAAAAAAGTTAGATGATGATGCTATATGGGCTCCTACATCTGAGGGTATTAAAATGGGATTTGACATATCAGCATCTTGGAGAATTGATTCCAAGCAAGCTTCTTGGATATTTCAAAATGTCACCCCCGAAGATGGCGACGAGAATTCTAGATATATATGGTTAGAAGAAAATGTAATTAGAACAAAACTCAAATCAAGTTTAGCACTAACAGTTTCAGAGTATACTCCAATAGAAACATATTCAATGAGACGTCAAGAAATACAAGATAAGGTTTATAAGAAAATGAAAGAAGATTTAAAAGGTTGGAAAATCATATTAGATCAAATAGATATACGTGAAGTATATTATGATTCACAATATGAAAAAGAAATCAAGAATAAAAAAGTACAAGAACAGAAGGCTCTTACTTTAATTGAGGTGACCAAACAAGTTTCGGAGCTGTTGAAACAAGAAACTATTAAAAAAGATATAGTTATTCAAACTGCGCAAGGTGAGGCAGAAGCTCTAAAAATTAAAGGCCAATCTATTAATGCTAATCCAAAAATCATCGAGTTAGAATGGATAAATAAATGGGACGGAGCTCTTCCAACTTATATGATGGGGGAAAGAACCAACATGATGATGATGTTAAAACCAGAATAAATTCTACACATAAAATAAAAAAACCAGTCGATTGACTGGTTTTTTTATATTAATAAACTTTTCATTGTATACCAATAAAGTAGCAAATAAGAAAAAATGCCGTAAGCATACAAGAAGCATAAAACCCCACCAACGCAAAACCAATTAATGGCGTTTCTGGATTATAATCATTCCCTCCAATTTTCTCAAATATATAAAATATCAATCCTACGAGTGAACTTAATCCGAAAGGCCCTAACATAGTTAACGCAATAGAACTCCATAAATCCACAGATTCGTTTTCTTTTTTCATTTTTTTCTCAATAATTGGAAATTTTATTTTGATCGCGTTTTCAATTGTTCCATATTTATCCAATAAAGATATAACTTCTTCTTTCATTTTTTCAATTTTTCGAGTTGGAGTTTTTTCTAAATACTCTTGAAATACTCCAGAATTATATAATTCTTTAGCTTTAATCTTTGATTTTTTAACCATTTCTTTTAAGTTTAATTGTTTTAAACTTTCATTGGTTTGATGAAATTGTTCAAATGTTTCTAATTTTTTCATCTTGAATTGATTTTTTTTTCATTTAGGTTTAGATATTTGATTATCATTTGTTTCTGCACTATATATATAATTGTGATTATATGTTGGACTTATGCCAAATGATTTCATAGATACATAAATATCTGACAAGCATTCTCGATCGGCGCCACCAATTACTATTACATTTTTACCCTTCAATTTTAAATAAAGATTATAAAGATCTTCATTAACATAAAACCATTTGTGATTGTTAAATATTCTCACCACATATGCATTTTTATCTTTTAATTTAAATTTGTCTCCTTCTTTGGAATTTGAATATTTACTCGAAAGATTATCTGTTATTTGTTTTATATAACTATCAAATTTAGTTCCATAATTTTTTCTTATGGTTTGTAAAGTATTAGGAAAATTATATGACTGATTTTGTGCTTTGTTAGAATCCCATATTTGATATACTCCTTTTCCTAAATTATCATCCATTGGAAATTCTTCGCAATATTTCATTATATTTTTTTCAAAATTCTGTGGAGTATATTCATCAAACGCTTTTTGAACATCAACGATCACCAAAATTCCATCTGAATTATTTACATTAGATTCATAGATATAATCACTATATTTTATAACTTTCATTGAAACGGTATTAATTTTTTTTATATATTAAAATTCAAATTATAATTTTAAATCTCCAAACATAAGAAGTCATAGGGTTATCAAAATTTTTTATAATGTACTAATTATATTTACCTTTTTTCCGACACAAACATCTTCACCTTTTAATAATGTTCCCATTTTAATTTCATTGTTGTCAAATTTTATATTAATTATTACTGAGAAATCATATTCTATAAAATAAAGAGAATATGATGTTATATTTGAATTATATTCATATAGAAAAAGTTCTATTAGAGCTTTTCTTAATAAATAATTAAATTCTTTAATGGATTTAAGATTTGTTCTTTGTTTTATTCTGTTTTTTAAATCATGAACAACATTATGATTATACATGATATTGAATTTTTTATTCATAGATTTTATTAAAACATGATCTATAAAGTCATCTGTTGAATCAAAAAGTATATTTCTATAGTTATCGAGATTCATGTCATGACTTACGTAAATATCTTGAAATCTAGCTTCAAATAATTTAAATTTAATTATCATCATTTTTATATATTGAAAAATAATATTCTATTTTTAATATATAATATAAATTTTTAAAATATTATTTTATTTAAATGAACAAAATACAAACGTATAATTCTTTTTTATTAGAAGGAGACGAATTTCCAGAATTTAAAGTTGGAGATTATGTAAAAGTTTACGGTTTAGTAAACAAAATATTATTCAATGGACAAGAAGGCATAATAAATATGACTCTTGACCCAAGGAAAAAACATCTTGTAACATTTCCTACTAGATTTAATAGTAATCTGCACAGTGCTTTAGGGATAGATAGCACACAATCTTCATATTATATAGACGATTTCAATATGAAAATTAGTGACGGTAAAGAATATAAAAAAATTATAGACAGAAAAAAAACGGTATCTGATGATATAGATCCATTCGGCGAAGAAATATGGGATAATGATGTATATTCATAATAGTTGTTCATATATCTGCTTTCGATAAATTAGACATTCATTGATAAATAAATAGAAGTTAAACATAATCTTTACATAATTCATGCCATATAAAGATATAATATTTTATAATAATTTACATAATGGCGATATACATATATCTCGAACATTTGTTCAAGATATAATAGAAAAAACAAATCTACCATCAACCTATATTCATCACAATTATCCAAATTTACTTAGAACTGAAAACGTAACAGAAAAAGACGGGCAATATATATCTGATAGTAAATTAATATTCGAAAGTGAAAATCACATATATATAAATACTTGGTATAATATTAATTATGGACACAAATATTATGGATGTACAATTGAAGCTCTGTATTATAATTTTGATATAATTTATAAATATCTTAAAATACCATTAGAGTCTATTGAAAACTATATTCCGTATATTAATTTTTCAAAACTTCCGAACGAAGTATTATCACCAATAGATGATTTTTTCTCTGATAAAAAATATGATAAATATGTTTTTGTTTCATCTGGTCCAACAATGTCTGGGCAAAGCGATAATAAAGAATTATCCGGAATAATTAATAATATGTCATTGCAATTTCCAAATTATCTTTTTATAGGAACT
>Ga0172381_10001420_pt1 | contig 28266 bp, 28 predicted proteins | sample Leawel6488metaG_FD_119754 | JGI IMG/M metagenome (GOLD analysis project Ga0172381, IMG submission 119754) | Leachate microbial communities from a municipal landfill in Southern Ontario, Canada - Leachate well 64-88 metaG | ecosystem: Engineered > Solid waste > Landfill > Unclassified | place... | reverse complement strand
TGTACGCAAACGCGGTCAGCGCTGCGATGATCACTACCGCAACAAGTGCGGCAACCCAGAGTTTTGTTGAACATGAACAGGTCTGTGCCATATCAGCATCGCCTCCTCATAAATCCGCCAATCGCAAGGACGGCTGCAAGCACGCCGACAACCAGCACCGGCGCCGGAGCCGGGGACTTGGTCGGTGCAGGTGTGGGGGCTGCTGATAGCGTGACTGCAAGCGGTGCGGTCTGCCCTGCGGTTACGGTCGTAGTCGTAGTGTAGTCAACATATCCTGTGGCCGAAAGACGGACCATATGGTTACCCGTTGAAAGGTCCGGCACGGTGAGCGGGGTGTAGCCCCGGAACAGGTTATCGACATAGGTCTCCGCGTTCGTGGGAGACGAAGCAATCGAAAGGCCACCGGTCTGCTGGACCGGGGTCGGTGTCGGGTTTACACCCTTGGGTGTCAGTGTTGCGGAGATCGCGGTCACGGTGTTTGCCTGGATGTAAACTGTGTTCATCCAGTCGTTGTATCCGGATGCGGTCACCTTGAAGATGTGGTTACCCGATGTAATGCCGCTCTGCTGGAAGATCCCGGCAGAGTTCGTGGTTCCTAACGCGGCGCTGTCCATGTACACGGTTGCTCCCGGTACTGATGTTATGGTAAACGACCCGTAGATCGCAGTCGACATCATGACCGGCAGGTCCTGGGACTGGCCGGCCGTGACCCAGACGTTCGAAGAATAATCGTTGTATCCCGTGAGTTTGAGCACGATCTGGTGGCTGCCCGGGTACAGGCTTACGGTGAGGGGTGTTTTCCCGTAATAATTACCATCGACAGACACGGATGCATAATTCGGGTTAGAGGTCACGTATACCGTGCCGGTCTGCCGGGGCTGGGGTGACTGGCTGAGGACCGGGTAATAGGGCGCAGTCTGGCCGGCATATACGTTGACGAGTGCAGTGTCCGGCGTGTACCCGCTCAGGGTGGCTTTCATCGAGTAGGTGCCCGGCACCAGGTTCGGTATGGATAGCGGGGCATACCCGTAGAAGTTCCCGTTCAGGTAGATGGCCGCACCGCTGGGGCTTGACTGGGCATAGATCTGCCCGGTCGTTACCGGTGGAATGGTGGTCGGAGTCGTGGTGATGACCGGGTTGATGGTCGCATAGACCTCGACATGCTCGTTATCCTCCGGCATGTGGGACGGTTCTCCGGACCAGCTCTGGTAGCCCGACTTGGAAACGGTTATCGTACTGACGGGGGTACCCGTGGTGGACACTGCCACTGAGAGGATGCCCCCGGAAATAGTTCCCTGTGCAATGCCGTTAAAATAGACCGTGGCGCCATCGACATTACAGTGCACATCGATCCAGCCTTTCCCGCTACCCACCGTGATGGTCTGGGCCATGGTGGGAATTGTTGTTGGCTGTTTTGTCGGTACCGCTGTCTTTTCCGTTGTCGGCGCTGTCAGGGTCGGCATGAGAGTCGGTTCCGTGGTAGGAATTTCAGTTGTTGGCCGTGTTGTCGGTACCGCTGTCTTTTCCGTTGTCGGCGCCGTCAGGGTCGGCATGAGAGTCGGTTCCGTGGTGGGAATTGTTGTTGGCCGTGTTGTCGGTACCGTTGTCTTTTCCGTTGTCGGCGCTGTCAGGGTCGGCATGAGAGTCGGTTCTGTGGTGGTCTCGATGACCACCGGGCCGGGCTCCAGGGGGTCGGCACCCGCCGCGAGCGGGGCAATGGCGATCAGGCAGAGTGCCAACACCAACACAAGTATAAGTACTTTTTTTGTCACACTATCTCTTCCTGTAATATTACATCTGGCCGATCCTGATATAAATAAAAGAGGATTTGTGAGGTGCGCCAGAAAAATCCCGTGCGGGATCTAAGGCTGATCATTTCCTGCTGGCCTGCACTCTCGTTGTCAGAAAAACGCGGGTGCCGTAAATGGTCGAGGGGGCAAGGATGAAAATGCCCGGTAGCCAATTTCCCGCCCAGCCGTAGTGTTTTTAGGAATGCCTGTTTACAACACTGGCAAGCCGGTTCATGCCTTCCTTGATCTTCTCTTCGTCTGAACTGGAGAAGTTCAGGCGGATCGTATCGTCCCCGCCGCCGTCAACAAAAAATGGCATGCCGGGCAGCACCGCGACCTTCTTGTCGATCCCTTTGCGGAACACGTCCATAGCAGGCATCCCGGCGGGTAATTTTGCCGTCAGGAACATGCCCCCCTCCGGAGTCGTGTGGGAAAGGGCGGGCATCAGGTCGTCGAAGAGGTCGCACATGAGCCGGCACTGCCGGCCGTAGACCGCGACGATCTTTTTGATGTGGGTATCAAGGTCGTGCGTCGCGAGGTACCGGGCAAGGATCTGCTGGCAGAGGAAGTTTGAGTGCAGGTCGGCCGCCTGCTTCGCGGTATTGAACGCGGCGAGGATCTCTTTTGGGGCATACATCCACCCGATCCGCATGCCGGGGGCAGTGATCTTGGAGAACGACCCCGAGATCACGGACTGCTCCGGGAGGTAGTGCTTCACGGGCAGCCGGGGCTTGCCGTCAAAGAAGAGTTCCCCGAATGCGTCGTCCTCATAAAAGACCGTGTCCGTCCCTTCAAGGCACTCCGCGATCGCCTTTCGCCGGTCCTGCGAATACGTGCAGCCCGAGGGGTTCTGGGAGTTGGGGATGCCGTAGAAGAATTTCACGGGCGTCTTTTTTGTCATCGCTTCAAACGCGGCAGGGTCCGGGCCTTCGCTGTCGAGGGGTACGGCCGCAAACGCCGGCTCGTAGAGTGAGAACGCCTCGATCGCCCCAAGGTAGCCCGGCCGCTCCATGCCCACGCGGTCACCGGGGTTTATGAAGATCTTTGCGAAGAGGTCGAGGCACTGCTGCGACCCGTTCACGATCTGGATCTCATCTGCGGTAGCCGGGATGCCGAGTCTTTTCCTGTACCGTTCCGCGATGTACTCCCGCAGCGGCCGGTAGCCGTCGGTTGTCGAGTACTGGAGGGCGACTTCGGGGTCGGTGGTAAAGACCTCCTTTGCCGCCTCCGCAATTCCCTCCGTATCGATCAGCGCAGACGAGGGAAGTCCTCCGGCAAAGGAGATGATCGAAGGATCGGCAGAGACCCGGAATAACTCTCCCAGGAACGAGGCCGGGGCATGCTCGATCCGCCGGGCAAAGTGAAATGTCATGGTACGCCTGAACGTGAAAACAAATTCGCGTACTTCTGTTGGCTTTTGCCACTAAAAAATGGTGTACCTTTTTTTACCCGCCGGATGGTGCCCCGCACACCTTATCTGGGAAGGGGGATAATTCCGGATCATGACACTGACACGGGCTGATGATGCGGAAGCGCTCTTTACCGAAGGATTTTCCTGTTCGCAGGCAGTCTGCGCCGCATTTGCAGAGGATTTCGGCATCGATCGCGACGCAGCACTCAGGCTCTCCTGCGGGCTTGGCGGCGGGATGGCACACACGGGAAACACCTGCGGTGCAGTTACGGGGGCGCTCATGGTAATCGGGATGAAGTACGGCCGGACTGCGGTTGACGACCTTGCAGCAAAGGAGAAGACCTACGCGGTGGCAAACGAATTTCTCACCGAATTTTTGCGCCGGAACCATTCTCTTAACTGCACGGATCTGATCGGCCATAACCTCTCGGATCCAAAAGAGCTGGCGGTCGCCCGGGAAAAAGGCCTGTTTAAAACAAAATGCACCCGGTACGTGCATGATGCCGGGGAAATTCTTGAAAAAATTTTATAAATTTTTGTGGGGAGAAATCCCCCTTTTGGTGCGAAAACGTTGGTTTACGCGGCGTCTGCGACCTTGATCCTGATGATCTCGGAGGAAAGGGACTGGATCGTGCGGTGCAGGTCGGCCGCCCAGGCCTGTTGCACCTCACCGATAGCTACCTTAAGCCGGGCGAGCGCTTCTCCTTTGTTCGCACCCTGGCAAACAGGTCCCGGGATCTCAACGCAGCGGGCGGCAAATCCGCCTTCCTCGTTGGGTTCCAGGACGATTGTGTATTGCATGATCTCTTATATTTCGCGGGAGGGTATACAGCCTTTGTTGTCGGCAAAGGTCATCCTGGTGGTTTTTCCCGGATCGCCAGCCTTCCCGGGTCCGGTGGTTCAATGGCGTTACCCGGGTCATCATGGATCTCTATACGGACGGGCCGAACATTAAAAAAGGCCATGGCCGAGTCTTCCGGGAATGCAAGTCCCCGGCTGCCCCTTAATCCTGCCGGCTCTCATCTGCGATCCGCTTCACCGCGATCTCACAGTAATGCGGATCGATCTCGATCCCGAGTGCCTTGCGGTTGCACCGCGAGGCGGCAACAAGCGTGCTCCCGCTGCCATGAAGGGATCGAGCACGGGGTATCGCCGACAAACGAGAAGAGTTTCATGCACCGCAGGGGCGGGCTCCAGTCGCTCCCTAACCGGAAACCCTGTTCGGGTTGTATTTTCCCCCACATTCCACCAGTCCACCCGACCCAATCCGGGCTCAATATGAGCCCCGATTGCCCCCTGACCCGCCCAAAAGAAGCCCGTATCGGGCTCCGTTTACAAACAAGCCCAAATGGGGCTTATTTTTGAAATCGGATGAAATAAAACGATCACACAAACGCGTTTTAAATGCGGTTTTCGGGGTCGGATGGGTTTTCTGTTGTGGTAGAAAATGATCGCTGCCAGAACGCGAATATGACCCGCTAATTGGTGTTATATAGGGCTCAATTTGGGCATATCTTGGCAAATGGGGGGTTATAATTGGCCAGATTTTTGAGGATGGCAATTGGAGGGTTTTACAGGCGTTTTTTAGTCGTTATAGGGAAGAGGACGCTCAAACGGGGCTGGCCGCGCCATCTACCAGCGTGGGCTTACCCGAAGGTTATGCGATCTCTCAATGAAATACAAATTCTTATAACCCCTCCAGGACAAGAATCATCTGTAAAAAATGGCGTCGGATTTTGTCGTCCTTGACCTGTTCTCAGGTGGCGGTGGTCTTACCGAAGGATTTGTCCGACAACCATTTGATTTTGTCGCCCATATCGAGAAGGATCAATATGCAGTCAACACATTGCAAACCCGGTTGATATATCATAATCTGCAAGCCTTGGGTGAGGATGACATTTATCAACAATATTACCGGGGAAACTATTCACGTGACGATTTCCTGAGATCTGCCTTGGCCACAACCGGCCAAAAGCATTTGATTATTAATCAGGAAATTTCCAGATCCACGGAAGAAACGATTATCGCAGAAATACAATCCGAATTGCAAACCCGGTTTGGTCGGAAAACCGTAGATGTAATTATCGGGGGGCCCCCTTGTCAGGCGTATTCTCTTGTGGGTCGCGGAAAAGATGAACATGGGATGCGGAATGATCCGCGAAACTATCTTTATAAATATTATTTGCACTTCCTGAATGTTTTCAAACCGGAGGTATTTGTTTTTGAAAACGTACCGGGAATTATCAGTGCAAAGAAGGGAAGAATATACAACAATGTGATTGGTGGATGCTCAGATCTTGGATATCATCTGGATAAGGAGACGCATATCCTGAATGCAAACGACTTTGGCGTCCTTCAAAACAGAAACCGGGTGATTTCATCGGGTGGAAAAAAGAGCATGACCTGACGTATCCGGATTTTCCCCCGATCCACTATAAAGAAAATATTAATGGGCTCCTTAAAGATCTGCCAGAACTTCAGGCAGGTGGAGGAACTGATGATATTCAACCCTACCGTGAAGAAAAACCCTCCAGGTATTTACTTTCCACAAAGATAAGAACCGGAAATGAAGGAATCCGGCATCACCAGGCACGCAAACATAATCCCAATGACAAAGAAATTTACAAAATTGCCATACAAAAATGGAATGATTACCGACAGAGATTACACTATGATGAATTGCCGGATAATCTGATCACTCACGAAAACCGCCAGATTTTCCGTGATCGTTTCAAAGTCGTGGATGGGTATTCAAATTCCCATGCAGTTCTCGCACATCTGGGAAAAGATGGCCATTATTTTATCCATCCTGATCTGCGGCAGGTGAGATCGCTGACCGTGCGGGAAGCGGCCCGGATCCAGTCTTTCCCGGATAATTATCTCTTCGAAGGCCCACGTTTCGCGAAATATGTTCAGATTGGTAATGCCGTTCCTCCCCTGATGGCAGAAGGCATTGCAGAAAAAATTCATAAAATGCTTAATGCTCTCTGATAATTAAAACGCAATAGATAATATCGATCGCACTATACAGGTTGATATATCAAATATTTCCTTTGATAGTGATGATCTGAATGGATACAACCCTTTCCGATTTTTATGACATTGTATCCCCTGATGCCGGTGCGATGATTGAAACACTTCGGGCGTATGGATATCATCTTGAGACTTCTGTTGCAGATATAATTGATAACAGCATTTATGCCGAGGCACAGAATGTCTGGATTGATTGTACGTGGGATGGGGAGAAATCCACGATTTCAATCAGAGATGATGGTCATGGAATGACCGAAAATGCTTTGAAAAATGCGATGCGACCCGGGAGCAAAAATCCCCTCCAGGAAAGAGATGCCAAAGACCTCGGGAGATTTGGTCTTGGATTGAAAACAGCATCATTTTCACAATGTCGGAAACTGACAGTTGGATCAAAATCCGAAGGGAATGAAACTGTTATCCGTTGCTGGGATCTGGATTATGTAAATTTATGCGGGGAGTGGCGTCTCGTAAAACCCAATAAAGAAAATATTCCTCCGGTTTTTTCTGTTCTTGATGACATGAATAATGGAACAATTGTCCTATGGGAAAAAATGGACAGAATAACGAAAGGATCCGATTCTGCGAATAAAAAACATAAGGATCATTTTTTAGCGCAACTTGACATCATGAAAAAGCACCTTGAAATGGTTTTTCATCGATTTCTTGTTAAACCCCGCGGTTTGAAAATTATTCTTAATGGCAGGGAAATAAAGCCTTGGGATCCGTTTCTGACAAATCATCCGTCAACACAACATCTGCCCCAAGAGGACATTCTCTATAATGGTAAAAAAATCACTATCCGACCTTTTGTTTTACCTCATCGTTCAAAACTTAATGATGAGGCTTATGATCTGGCAGGAGGGCCCGGGGGATGGAACGAACGTCAGGGATTCTATATTTATCGTAATGAACGTCTGATCGTTCCGGGGGACTGGCTGGGTCTGGAATCCATGAAGGGACAGCCAATAAGAAAAGAACAATTTACCAAATTAGCCCGCATAATGGTTGATATTCCAAATTCGCTTGATGGCGACTGGAAAATTGATGTCAAGAAGTCCGTTGCCAGACCTCCGAATCATATACGGGAGGATTTCCAGCGCATCTCCCGTCTTACAATTGATAAAGCGATATCTGTGTTCCGTTTTCGTGGAAAAGTCGCGGAACGAACCAGTGAATCTTCTATTACATTCCCTTGGTCAACATCAGTTCAACATGGAACCTATCATTATTCCATTAACCGGGATCATCCATTAGTTTCCGATATTCTCCAGAATTCCGGAGAGTCAAGAAAAAAAATCCAGGCCATGCTGCGGATTATCGAAGAAACAGTCCCGGTTCCTCTGATAATCATGAATGGCTCGAATAATCCGGATAAAATCCAGCGACCCTTTGAAGGTGCTCCCTCTGATGAATTGAAACGTGTTCTGGAAGAGATCTGGAGTTCGATGATTAACACGGGTGTATCCCCGGAAACTGCAAAATTGCGGCTGATTCATATGGAGCCGTTTTCCGATTATCCAACCTATGTAACAGAATTTATTCTGAAAAAAGATTATGAGGTAAAATAATGGCAACTATCGATCTGGCGAGGCAGCTTGTCCTTGTAATGCTAAAAGGTGAACCCCATCCGACAACCGGAATAATACGACAGAAATGCACCTCTGTTCTTTCAATGCTTAACCAACAGGGAAATTCCGAGCCGGTTGATATTGAATACCTGATTAAGGATATTGAGTCCAGATGTGAAATCTGGAAAGGACGTGTGACCGTACTAAAAAGCAATAAGGATGATCATGTTGTCTGGCTTCCTGCAAAAAAAAGTCAGATCGAATGGAGATTCTGGCACCGATATCAGCGATACCTTCTGGAAACAAAAGGTATTTCAGACTCCTCCATTATCCGGGTAGATGATTTTACCGATAGAGTTCTCGAATTACTTGAAAATCCTCTACGTGATGGTGAATGGGACAGAAGGGGGATGGTTGTAGGGCAGGTCCAATCAGGAAAAACATCAAATTATACCGGATTAATCTGCAAAGCTGCGGATGCCGGTTATAAATTGATCATTGTTCTTGCCGGGATGCACAAAAGTCTCAGGAGTCAGACTCAGATCCGCATTGATGAGGGATTCCTTGGATTTGACACCCGCTTGGCAAGGCAGTTTGATAAAGAAAATCTGAGAATCGGCGTTGGAGATTTGCCTGGCGAGGATTTTATTACTGTTCATTCCCTGACAAGCAGTGAGGATAATGGGGATTTCAAAAAAACGGTTGCCCAGCAGGTTGGAGTTTTAGCCGGGGGCGCAGATCCCGTAATCCTCGTTGTAAAAAAGCAAAAATCCGTATTGTCAAACCTGATCAACTGGGCAATTAGTGTCAGAGGGCAGAAAGATCCACAAACCGGAAAAACTGTTGTCAGAAATATTCCCCTTCTGGTTATTGATGATGAGGCAGACAACGCATCGGTAAATACAAAACTAGTCCCGGTTGATGAAGACAATCAACCCCTTCCGGATTATGATGTCAGCGCCATTAATGGCAAAATTCGCGAATTACTCCATCACTTCGAGAAAAGTGCGTATGTTGGTTATACCGCAACACCTTTTGCAAACATTTTTATTTTCCCTGAAGGTGAAACCGTAACTCATGGCAAAGATCTGTTCCCGAGAGATTTTATAATAAATTTGCCCCCACCACCAAATTATATCGGACCCACCCAGATTTTCGGGATTACTCCTGATGAAGATCCTGAGGCTGAAAATGACCATGGCCTTCCGATTATTCGGGTAATTAATGATTATCACAACAAAATTCCGGATTCACATTCCAAGGATTTTGTACCTAAAGATCTTCCGGAAACGTTGAAAGAGGCTATAAAAACATTCATAATCTCCTGTGCTGCCAGAAAATCACGGGGCGAAAAAACCTGCCATAATTCGATGCTTGTTCATATTACCAGGTACACAGCAGTTCAGTCAAAGCTTGCCGACATGATCAACCAGGAACTGATCTTCCAGCGACGTCGGCTTGAATATGAAAAACCCGAATCCGGTGACGGTATTTATCATGAGATGGAAGTTCTGTGGAGAACAGACTTCTATCCAACAACACAGGAAATATTGAGCAGAATTGAGGATCCACTTCTGATTCCTGTCACATGGGATTCGGTTAAAGAGAATCTTTTCGATGCAGCATCAAAAATCCGTGTAAAAATAATTAATGGCACAGCAAAGGATGTTCTCGATTACAAAGACAATCCCGAAGGAATCAGTGTAATTGCAATCGGTGGCGATAAATTATCCCGTGGTCTTACACTAGAAGGTCTCACAGTCAGCTACTATCTACGAGCCTCAAGAATGTATGATACACTGATGCAGATGGGACGATGGTTTGGGTTCAGACCCGGATATATTGATCTTTGTCGTCTTTACACCTCACAGGAACTGGTCGACTGGTACCAATTCATTAACATAGCATCGGAGGAACTCCGAACCGAATTTGATTTTATGGCCTCAATGAATGCAACGCCCAAAGACTATGGACTTCGGGTCAGAACCCATCCTGACGGTCTCAAAATAACCGCAGTGAATAAAATGAGATCCGGGACCGAAATGGATCTTTCTTTTTCAAATTCCATTGAACAAACTGTTTTTTTTCAGAAGGATGATGCCATCCAGGAAAAAAATCTGCGTTTCATCGAAAAATTGATCAGACAGTTGGGACCCGAAACCGGAAAAATTGAAGGATCTCCCTACTGGACAGATATCTCGCAACATCCGATTCTTGAGTTAATCGATGATTTTCAATTTAAGGAAAGTTCGAAAACTCTTCGACATGGTTTGATTAAACAATATATTGAAAATCAAAATGCCCGGCAAGAATTAACATCATGGACGATTGCGTTGATCAATAAGCAAAAAGGAACAAAATTTCATGATTTTGGTGGCTTCCATATAGGACTGACTGAAAGACTTCCAGTTGATCCTAAAAATAAAGAGCTGTACGCAATTAAAAAAGGGCAGATAATCAGTCCGAAACATGAACTAATCGATCTCTCCGAAGTTGAAAAACAGAAAGCATTGGATTCAATGTTTAACGATCCAGAGCAACAGGACAAGGATTTTTCAAAAATATCTATCCCTAGTGGTCCATATATACGCAACGCTCGACCTCCGACAAGGGGGCTCCTGCTCATTTATCCTTTGGATCCCAAACCTGACCGTGAGAATCCGATTATCGAAAGTGACAATCCGATTATAGGTCTTGCCTTCAGTTTCCCGCATAGTGAAAATGCAACTACCGTTCGTTATAAAGTGAATAACATTTACTGGGAGCAGGAATTTGAAAGCTGAAACATTTGATTCGACCTGGAAGATCCTGGAAGAGTCGTCCGCGAACGAATATGAAAATGGAATAATTCTCCGAAGAATATCACCTGATATATCTCCTGACATTTTTCTTGGGTATGAAAAACCAGCAAACCGGAGGATGTTCCTCATCCGGATTAAAAAACAGAACTATACGGAATTCCGGCAGTTACCTCAATTCAGGGGTTTTGACATATCCCCCGTTAAATTTTCTGATGACAGTCCTGAATCTGTAATTGTTGGATTTATCCTGAATGATCCTGCGTTTGAAGATGTTTTTTCAACTCTTTGTGAAGACATCTATCAAACAGCAAAGCCGGAAAAAAATCAGAAGCAGATGATCCGGGGCGTAATAGAACGTCTGTTGATGTGGCATCATTTCCTTGATATTTTCGGATCGCAGGGTTTAAGCCCTGAATATCAACGGGGTCTGTACGGGGAACTGAGATTTTTAAGAGACATTCTTTTTCCGAGGATCGGAATTGAAAAAGCCATTCGTGCATGGAAAGGCCCTTCAAAAGGGAACCAGGATTTCCAGATATCCGGCATAGGTATTGAAGTGAAAACGACAATTGCCAAACAACATCAGAAAATTCCCATCGCCAGTGAACAGCAACTGGATGATACAGGATTAAATGTACTCTATATCTATCATCTTTCTCTTCATGAAGTAAATGAGCATGGGGAAACACTTCCTGCAATTATTGATCAAATCCGGAATCAGATTGCCTTACAAAAAGGTCCGGTTCACGAATTTGAGATACAACTGTTTAAAGCCGGGTACATCGACACACAGAGGATAAAATATGAATCCCGTGGGTATGTTGACAGGGATATTCATATTTTTCTTGTTAAAAATGAGTTCCCCCGGATTGTTGAAAATGATTTGAAGAACGGAGTGGGTGATGTGCATTACACCATTGATCTGTCTTCGTGTATTCCATTTAGGGTGAGCGAGGCAGATTTTTTGTCAGGTTTCGGGAGGACTACGTGTGACCAGCGAAAGTGATTTTGAACAATTTGCCGAGAATTTTCAGCGGGAGGTTATTGATGCAGCACAGGATCCCGAATCAGAAGCATTCATGGAAGAGCGGTTCACAGAAAAATTTCTTGATTATCTTACAGATATTGCAGTGATTGAAGATTATATCCCGTGTCGTCTGGAAGGAAAAGGCTTCAAAATCAATGCGTATAACAGTAATCTTAACACGCAGGACAATAGTGACAAAGAAGGAATTTTTTTTGATCTCTTTATTTCAGATTACACAAACGAATATTCCCGGACTTCAGTAACAAAAACTGAAATCAATTCATATATCAAAAAAATCAGGACCTTTTTTTCCAATGCACTTAATAAAAAATATGGTAAAATTGAGGAATCAAATCCGGCATTTGATCTTGCCGATACAATCTACAACAACAGGGAAAATATCGTTGGTGTAAATCTGTTTGTCATAACAGATGGGATTGTAAAACCGGAGCCCATTCCTGATGATGACGAAGGCGGAATCAGAATATCTCATCAGATATGGGATTTAAAACGATTGTTCAGACTTACCAGTTCAGGAAACCGGCCGGAACCAATAGAAATCGATTTTGTAAAGGAGTTCGGAGAGCCACTTACCTGTCTTGAAATGCCTGCAGAGAATCCCCGGTACACCTCTTACATGGCAATAATGCCGGGAAAAATGGTTGCCGAATTATATGGAAAGTACGGGCCAAAGCTTCTTGAAAGGAATATCCGGGTATTCCTCCAGATGAAGGGGAAGGTGAACAAGGGAATCCGTGAAACTATCCATAATGAACCCTGCATGTTCCTTGCATATAATAACGGAATTTCAACAACTGCTGAGTGTGTCAGGCTGGAAAAGAACAGTTGCGGGATTCCAGGCATTGCTTGGATCCGGGATTTTCAGATTGTTAATGGCGGTCAGACTACTGCAGCGATTCATTATACCTATTTTAAGGAAAAATGTGACATCTCTGAAGTTCTTGTTCAGGTCAAATTAACCGTTCTGAAAAATCAGAACGATATGAAATTTATCGTCCCCAAAATAGCTCAATACGCTAATAGCCAGAATCGGATCTCTGAATCGGATTTTGTATCCAATGAAGAATTCCACATCGAGATCCAGAAAATGTCCCGTTCTGTCTGGGCTCCTGCAAAAATGGGGAGTCAGCAGGAAACGCACTGGTACTATGAACGTGCACGGGGACAATATCAGGTGGATAAAGAGAGAGAACCGACCCAGAAGCTGAAAACGATTTTTTCTGACAGAAATCCGACAAATCAAAGATTTACAAAAACAGATCTGGCAAAATATGAAAATTCTTGGGATCAAATTCCTGACATCGTCAGTCTCGGGAGTCAGAAAAATTTCCGTACCTATGTATTAAATCAGAGGAAAGGTCCCCTGCAGATTCCCGACAAATATTATTTCTCACTCCTCGTAGCTAAAGCGATTTTGTTTAAGACAACTGATGGAATTATCAAGAAACTGGACTTCGGGCCATACAAGGGAAATTATGTAACTTACACTGTTGCTCTTCTTTCAAAACTGACCAATAAACGAATTGATCTTGAAAAAATCTGGAAGGAGCAGGACCTTTCTCCTGTCCTTCAGAAATTTATTGGTCAGCTGGCATCCGAGGTCAGAAACAGAATTACTGAAGGTCCTTCCGGATCGAGAAATATTTCTGAATGGTGTAAGAAAAAAGAATGCTGGGAATCCGTTCAGAAAATCAGGATCGATATTCCGGAATCATTGGAATCAGAACTTATCAGTCAAGACTCTGTCAAAACGCGGGATGAATATTTTGGAAAAGCGGGAAACCCAATAATTCCGGACATTAAATATCTTCTTGAAGAGGATACCGTTTTGGGAACTGATAAACCTCAAGAAGAAGACCTCGATGATGGCAAGCCCGACAGCGATTACAGAGATGAGGAAATTTAACGACTCGCGGTATAATTGATCATATCAATCCGAAAATGACATTTTTTTCTTTATTTTTTTTATAACGTTGTCTGGTTTTTTTCTGATATCATGCTCCCAGAAACGCATAACTGTCCATCCTTCTACCTTTAACTGTTCATTGACTTTTTTATCCCGTTCGACATTGGAATAAATTTTTTTCATCCAGAATTCTTTTCGGGTTTCCGGCACCTGAAAACAAACCGGGCATTTATGCCAGAAACAACCATCAATGAAAATTGCGATTTTCTTTTTTGTGAATACGATATCGGGTTTGCCTGGCAGATTATAGTGGATACGGTAGCCTCGAATTCCCTGTGACCAGAGCAGTTTTCTTAATTTGACCTCAGGCCCGGTATTTTTTCCACGGATCTTTGACATATTGAATGTCCGTTGCTCCCTGGTCAAGACATCTGTCATTATTCAATATCACAAGCAAGATCCGTTAATAATTATCTGAAACTGTATAACCTTGGGGCTAGCCCACGCGGCAAGGGGCAAAGCCCCGATGAGCGTCCTCATCCCCATACCCCCTCCCGGCGATCCCCCCTCGGAGCACCCCGGGATCCAAAAGGTCAGGATCACCCCTAGTAAAATAACCCCGAATCGGGCTCCGTTTCCCGGTTTTTTGTCCGGGTCGCGACCGGAAAACACCGTTATTCCCTTCTTTTCATTTCCTGTGGAGAATACGGGCAATCCTCGTCCCGTTTGCCAAAATACGGCAGATTTCCCCCTCGCCAGAGGGCCCGTAATGGCCTTTCTACAGCCCTGGTTTTTGCCACGTATTCTAATCCATCAGACCCGAAAAAAGGCTGCCGGAACGCGAATATGAGGCCCGGTTTCTCCGACGGAGACCCCTGAAAATGACAGGATGCCCGCCGGGGGGAATGCCGGGACAGGCCGGGTTGCCATCAGATATCTTTTGGATGAATGCGACCCCCGGGGATCCGGTCAAAGTCGTGATCGATGCTGACAAGTTTTAACTGGTTTTGATCTGCCGCGACAAACTGGTATGCATCATCAAAATCCAGATCGTATTGCCTGCATACGGATGAAACCTGCTTTAATTCCGGAAGGGACAGGGAAACAACACGGATATCCCGTTCTTCAATATCATCGAGAAAATCTTTGAACTCTTCGAACTGTTTCCTGCGGGTCAGGAAAATACCGATTGAATAAAGAGAAAAATCCGTGATAAAAAAAGAAGTATCCGTGTCCCGGGTCAGGAAATTCCGGATAACCGGGGAATATTCACGGTTCAGAAGCACTTAAAAGGAAAATATTGGTATCGGGGAGATACACTTCATTTCCACCAGTCGGGAATTTTTTTCTGAAGTTGAACAGAAGTATAATCCCCGTTTATATCTGCACAACAGCCAGCCCATGCAAATTTCATCGTACCGTGACGCTTCTCCTCTGCCCGTGCTGAAATCATCTCAATATATTTCAACACCTGGCGCTGCAACGCGGGAGGCATTTTCCGGATGACGGGTTCAACAGCATCAACCGACAGCATGGCAACTTTCTCCTTAAGCAATCATATCGTTTTCCCGGCTTATTGTTTTTTTCATGATACGACAGGAACCGGTCCCGCCGGTTGTTGGGCAAAAAGCCCCTGTTGAAGCGTTCCGCCTCGTACAAAATCCCGCCCACCATTTCCCGGCAATCATTTTACCCTCACCGGCATAATGATACAGTATCATGACCACTGCGGTCAAAGAACCAGAAGAGCGCCGGCAGGAAAAAGATATACTGACGCCCACCCAGAAGAAGAACCTGGATGAAACCAAGCACAAGTACCACAGGGCGCTTGAGCAGCTGAGCCGGTTATAACCGATCTTTTCTTTTTCTTTTACGGTGATACCCCCAAAAATCCCCACGGTTCAAAGAAACTTATTTCTTATGGAAAATCTACATACTCACCAGGTACCAGTTTATGACATCAGTCATCCATAACCCCGCTGTCGTGCAGGTTTCTGCGGGATCAGCAAAGAAAACCCGGGCCAAAAGCAAGGCCTCCTCAAAAGGGATCTTCGGGCTGCTCCCTGACTGGAAGATCGATACCCAGGAATTCCGGGATGAAATGCGCGATTAAAAATGGCCTCTTTTTTTGCAGACTCTTACGCCATCGTTGAAATTCTGAAAGGAAACGAACGTTACCTCCCCTATATGGCCGGGCACCTGGTAACAACTGAGTTCAACCTCTGCGAAGTTGCGTTTGCCGTATGCAGGGACTACCCGGAAAAAACCCGGCATGTGATGGCGCGTGTCTTTAAAGAGGGTTGCCCTTGTGTCAACCACGGATGAAGATTATTGCGAGGGTGCGGCCATGAGAAGAAAAACAACACGTGCCGGCAAGAAACTCTCCACGATCGATTGCGTCGGCTATGCCGTTTCCCGGCGGCAAAAAATTCCGTTCCTCACGGGGGATCGTGAATTTGAGGATATTGAAGAGGTTGAATTCGTCCGGTGACCGGGAGGTGCCAGACCCTTTAGAGCCTTCATCTCTAATGCCCCCTCCCCGGCACAACCCCCCTCACACTCCCACGGGGATTCTCCACACCCCCGGCATACCGGGGGATCACATGGCAATGGCAGTGCATCACGGTCTGCCCGCTCGCTTCGCCCACGGCAAACCCGATGTTGTAGCCGTCCGACCGGAACGTTTCTTCAATTATCTTTTTGCATTCACCGATGAGATCGACCGTTTCACGCCGCTCATCAATCCCTCATCGAAAAGAAATTCGGTGTGTGCCGGAACGGGATCACGAGCAGGTGGCCCTGGCTGACCGGGAGAACTTGTCCCACCGGGCAGCTCCTGTGATAGGGATTCGTGAGGTTCGACCGGCAACTTCGGGCTCAAAAAAAAATCCCCCGGACGTGCCGCCGGCCTGACCTTCCCATTCCCCTTATTCCCGCCGCCCCTCATCTGCGATCCGCTGCACTGCGATCCCGCAGTAGTGCGGATCGATCTCGATCCCGAGTGCCTTGCGGTTGCACCGCGAGGCGGCAACAAGCGTGCTCCCGCTGCTCATAAAGGGATCGAGCACTGCATCTCCGACAAACGAGAAAAGTTTCATGCACCGTAACGGCAGCTCTACCGGGAAGGGGGCGGGCTCCAGTCGCTCCCAAACCGGAAACCCTGTTCAGGGCGTATTTTCCCCCACATTCCACCAGTCCACCCGACCCAATCCGGGCTCAATGTGAGCCCCGATTGCCCCCCGACCCGCCCAAAAGAAGCCCGTATCGGGCTCCGTTTAAAAATCTCCTCAAATCGGGCTTATTTTCGAAAACGGAGAACGTAAAACGGACTCGATAATGGGGTTCTTTTGGCAAATCTCATACCTGATGGGCACTTTTACGATCCGAAAAACGAAGGCCGCCAGAACGCGAATATGGGGCTGTAAAGGGCATTATATGGGGCTCAAAATGAGCGTATTTTTTGAAATGGGGGGCTATAAGGGGCTGGATTTTCGGGATCTGCCAAAAAGGGTGAATGTCGGGCGGCCGGAAGGCGTTTTTTCCGGAAATTTCCGTAACCTTCGCGAACTTTTTTTGAAAAGATCGGTACTGTCATTGAACTTTTTTTGGAATCTTCACCAACCTTACCGGACTTTTTTATAAAAGCCTGACAACCCTGCTGAACTTTTTTGAGAAGGTCCGGTAACCTTGCCGGACTTTTTTTGGAATGTCCGTCAGTGCATCCTGAAGGTTCAGACGGGAAACTGTCTGTCCGTGCCCCTGTTTTTTCAGAAAATGTTTGGTAACTTCACCAGACTTTTTTGAAAAAGTTCACCAACCTTAACGGACTTTTTTACAAAAGTTCGATAACTTCATCGGACTTTTTTGAAAATCTTTAGCTACTATGCCGGACATTTTCCGGAATCCTCAGCTCATGATCGGAACTTTTCCGGAATAACCCGATCCGTATTCTGATTATTTTTTAAAATGATGAATAACTGTTCCAGACTAAAAAAAAATCCCCCGGGCGTGCCGGCCCGACCCTTCCCGCCAACTTATTCCCGCCGCCCTTCATCAGCGATCCGGTGCACCGCAATCCCGCAGTAATGCGGATCGATATCGATCCCGAGCGCCTTACGGTTACACCGCGAGGCGGCAACAAGCGTGCTCCCGCTGCCCATAAAGGGATCGAGCACGGTGTCGCCAACAAACGAAAAGAGTTTCATGCATCTCAAAGGCAGCTCGACTGGGAAGGGGGCGGGGTGGCCGATCCTGCTCTTCCTCTCGCCGTTGAATGTCCAGAGCCCGTTTGTCCAGGCCATGAACTCGTCCCGGGTGATGTCCGATGTACGCGAGCCGCTCGTCTTCTTCCACGAGTCCTTGTAGAGCACTACTACCAGTTCCACGGGAGCGATTACGTACGGCGCCGACGCGGAGAGCCACGAGCCCCACGCGGTCCGGCGCGAGATATTGCCCTCGTTCCAGATGATGGTTGAGTGGTAGGCAAAGCCGCACTCCTTTGCAATCGTGGTGAGATCGGCTCCCACGCTCTGCTGGCCGCCCTTGTTCTTGTCGAGCGGGATGTTGAGGCAGAACCGGCCGTCACTTTTAAGCCAGCGGTGACAGCGCTTCATCCAGCGTTTTGAGAAATCGAGATACTCATCGTACGTAAGATGGTCATCGTGGGAGTTGTACTTAATATCCACGTTGTACGGCGGCGAAGTGACGACAAGATCGATGCTTTCTGACGGGACTTTCTTTGTGGTAAAGATATCTTCGTTGATGATCGTAAGATCATCATCCTGGAAAAATGCTCCCCTTTGCATGTCGTCATCCCTGAAGGATCGTTGATCGTTATACCTAAAGTAGTTCCCGGCTGGTATGACCCCGGGATTTTTTACCTGGAAGCCCAGATAGTATTTCATGCACAATAAGCCCGGCCCGGTCGAGGCCTTCACGTACACTCCCATCGGTACGATCCATTCGCCGTATACAGATATCGCCGGCATGCCGATCCAGCCATCCGGGGCCCGGGGCGTCCGGGGCACAATCGAGATCAGGAGTGACCTCTGCGAGGGGCTTTGTGATCTCGACGGTTTCTCCCATATCATCCTGCTGTATGCCCTGCACCGGTGCACGGGATACAGCCTGACGGTCACCCCGTTCCTCGACCCCGCACCCCACGGCATCTTTGCGACACGGTCGCCAAAACGCCCGAACGCGATCGGCCTTTCGGTCGTCCGGCTCGTGGGCGTGGACGGCTGCGTGCTCACGATCGAGGACGTGGATATCCTTGACGGCACACCGCTCCTCGACATCAAACCCTATGTGCCGGCGTTCGATGCGCATACCGATACCCGGCACGGGTGGTTTGAGCACGCCGCAAAAAACGCAGAAACTGTGCGATCAGATGACCGGTTTAAATGAACATTCCCGGGAGTCGGGCGGATCGATTCGGAATTCTTAATACTCATTTGCGCCGGATGGTAGATCTATGGCAGAACAAGAAGCCCTTCGTGGCATCCCCGGCATCCTGCGTCCGTTCAAGGAATATATCAAAAGCCTCGGCTTAAAAGAGGGAGACCAGATTGTCTACTACGGGTGCGTGGGAACCTGCACGCCGTTTGTAGAATTGCTTGCCGTTGCGATCCGGGGGTTCCATCTCAAACAGGTCTTCGTGCCGCTGCTTGATGAGAGCAAGGCCCGGACGATTCGTGACGTTCCCGACGTGGGGATGCAGGCATCGGGCGAACATGTTGCCATTTCCCCCAAAGTAATTGTTATCATGGGCGGGCTTGCGATGCCGATGATGCCGACAACAAAGGAGTTAGTACGGGATTTTGCAGGACACTACCCGGAAGCAAAAGTGGCAGGCCTCTGTTTCCAGAATATGTTTGAGCGGGCCGGCTGGATGGGTGTTGTTCCGTTTGATTTTACCATCAGCGCGATGATCGAGCCCATCACGGTATTGCGGTGCGACCAGTAACTATTGAATAAGAATGGTTGGAGGCTGGTTTTTACTGCGGATTGTGGGATATAAGATCTCAGGAAAAAATTTGCTCCGCAGGGCAATTCAGGGCAAGGATAATGAAAAATACCTGCAGATTGAGACAGAGTTTAACTCAGGCTAATGTATAAATTCATACCGAAAAAAACACTATGAGAATGTTCTTAATAGTCGGTTTCATACTTCTTATCGTCGCACTCTTTCCCTATATCATTTATTTATTCGGTATCTCGTTTGGTAAAAAACCCACTGACGCTGGTTTTCCCAAAGATAACCCAAAAATCAGTATGATAATTTCAGCATACAACGAAGAACGGGTCATCGGGAATCGGATTGTGAATCTGATGCAGTGTCATTACCCCCGGGATTCCTATGAAATTATCTTTGTTGATGACTGCTCGAGCGATAACACTCTTTCCCGCGCAAAAACATGCCTGGAGGAATCAGGACTAGAGTACAGGATCATTGCAAATAACGAGCGATTAGGGACCAACCGCTCATATAACAATGCGATAAAATTCGCGAGATACCCGATCGTTGTTACAACGGATGCCGATGTTTTTTTTGAACCGGATGCGCTCAATTATCTCATAGGAAGACTTGTAAGTGATCCAAAGATTGCCGCAGTTACCGGTGAACTCCGCCCGGTTCTAAACGAGAATAATACCACAAAACTTGAATATGCGTATCGATCTTATTTTGGCCGTATCTGTGACTGGGAAAGTGCAATTGATTCAACCTATAATTTTAATGGTGCACTCGTGGCATTCCGCACGGATTTGATCCGGAGGATTGATGATAAACGGGGAGCTGATGATGCCAACACGGCATTCGAAGCGATCCGGAAAGGGTATCGGGCGGTTTATGAACAGCGAGCGGTGGTTTTTGAAGATATACCTGATAGTTTCGGGGTACAGTACCGTCAGAAAATCAGGCGGGCCAAGCAGTTGATCGAAGCCACTCTTGCAAACATGAACCTCTTGGGCATGAACCGACCGTTCACTCGTTTTTTCTATCCGTTGCGCATTTTCCTATATCTCTGCACCCCGGTTCTCTTCTTTATATCACTTTTCCTAATCGCAATTGGGCTCTATTATGCAAGTCCGTTTATCCTGCTCGGGTTGATTAGTCTTACTATGGTAATCGGGGTTGTCTGGAGGCAAAATCTTTTAAATGCGTTTATAGTGAACCAGTTCTATCTTGTAACGGGCCTGTTGAATATGGGGAAAGATACACGGATATGGGAGAGTACTTCAAAAAAAGGGAATTAATCTGCGGTTCTATTTCATATGATAGTTTATCACACAGGTCAAAACCCCTAATGTATTCCCCTGCAACGTTCCAATTCTATCTGGGAAACTACACCAGGAAAGAGAAAGCCCCGTCAATTCAAGAACATTCTCGGGGATCGGGGGGTATTTTTTTGCACATCCAAATTTATTAATGCTTCCGAAATCGACCTATTACTCGAAGGATAGGTTGGATATATGGTAAAACTGGATTTTATAAATCGCCGGAACCTTTTCATTGCCGGTATCGTAGCATTCTTTGTCATTGTTACCCTGTGGCTCCGCCTGCTCCCCATGCTCCTTTCGGGGGGTCATACCGACATCCTCCTGATGGTGGGTAGCGATGACCCGCTCTACAACCTGCGCCAGGTCGAGCAGCTCCTCGCCAATCACTTCTCGTACACCTGGTTTGACCCGATGACCGAGTACCCGAATGGGACGTCAATCTACTGGGGCCCGCTCATGATCTATATTTGCGGGTTTGCCTGCCTGATCGCAGGTGCAGCGACACGCCCGGAAATTATCGGCATCTGTTTACTTGTACCACCCCTCATGGCGGCTGCAACTGTCGTTCTGATGTATTATGTCGGGAAGATATGCGGGGACTGGAAGACCGGCCTTCTGGCATCCGGTTTTACCGCAGTGGTATCGGGACAGTTTTTTTACCGGTCATTGTACGGATATCTCGATCATCATATCGGAGAAGTGATCTTTTCAGTGCTCTTCTGCCTGCTCTACCTGTACATCCTGTTTTCAGAAAGAGAGGCTAAAATAGACCTGAAAAACTTCGCAACCTGGAAAAAGACCGCACTTTTGTCGGCCTTCGCTGGCATTGCATATCTCCTCGGTTTGTTTATAATGCCGACGATGATCGTGTTTGCCCTTATTGTTGTAATTTTTACCGTCATCCAGTTTATCATCAACGTGTACCGCAATGCTTCAGGGGAATACCTGCTTGTGGCAAATACGATTATTTTTGCCATCGCGATCATCGGGCTCCTCATCTTTGGGTTTAAAAACCCGGGAATTAACCTCTCTACTTATTCCATCGGGCATGTTTACGCTTACCTCTCTGTAATAGCAGGAACCGCAGTCCTGTACCTGCTTGCCCAATACCTCAAGGGAAAAGAAAAATATTACTATCCGCTGTCACTGGTCGGCCTCGCGGCAATTTTTGCCGGAGTCCTGTTTGTGGTTAGCCCCCAGTTCTTCAACCAGCTTATCGGAGCATCATTCCAGTTTTTCGGGCAGGCGCCGGTGACCGATACTGTTCAGGAAGCCCGTGGCTGGTCCATGGCAAGTGCATGGGCAGCCTTCAACTACGGGCTTATTCTCATGCTCGGCGGGGCACTGGTTATCATCTATAATGTATTCCGTGAAAACCGCCCCCACGAAATCTTTGCGCTGGTCTGGTCGGCAATCATATTCTACTCCACCTGGCAGCACGTCAGGTACGAGTATTACCTGGCAATCAATATTGCACTGCTATCAGCGATCTGTATCAGTTTTGCCATCGGGCTGGGATGGGGCGAAATATCTCGTCTTGCACGGGGCATAACGTCCGAGTCAAAATCAGAGGACTCTTCAGATGACAAGACATCAAAAGGCAAAAAGCAGAAAAAAGCAGAGCGGAAAAAGACGGCTGCTGTGACCACCAGTTATCTGGGTCTCGGACTGCTCGTTATTACTGTCATTCTTGGCCTCCTGTTTGTGTATACGTCAGTATCTTACAGTTATACCAATGCATCCGGCAATGCCATCTTCATGAACCCGGACTGGAGGGATTCCCTGGTGTGGATGGAAACCAATACACCGGCGACCGGGGTTGACTATTCCACGATCTATGATAAAAAGAGTTTCACGTATCCCAATTCATCCTATGGTGTCATGTCCTGGTGGGACTACGGCCATATGATCACTTACATCGCACAACGAATCCCAAATGCCAACCCGTTCCAGGCGGGAGTTGCAGGTCCCGATGGCTCCGCTGCCTATTTCATGGCAACAAATGAATCGACAGCCAACACGATTCTCGATCATGAGGGTACCAGGTACGTGATCACCGATATTGAGATGGACACCGGAAAATTCTGGGCCATGGCAACCTGGTTCAATCCAACGGCAGCGGCTGCACCGTATCAGATGACCGTCCTCGTTCCCAGCCAGACTGGTTCCAGTAATTATCAGTCTGCGCTCTTGAATGAACAGCCCTATTACGATACGATGATCTCACGGCTCCATAACTTCGACGGGTCCATGGCAACAGCTACCGCGGCATACTACGTCGAGTATTCAGACCAGAGTATCACGCATGTCTCATACCCGGTTCTCACCAACGCTGAAGCGATGAACGCATCTGCCGCCGCAGCCCGGGCAGCACAGTACAACCAGAATGCCCCGGCAGGTTACCATGCGGATGTACTCAGTTCCTCCATTATACTGCCGATCACGAATGTTCCCGCTCTTCAGCATTACCGTCTTGTCCACGAATCATCGACCAACGTATTTTCATCGAACACGACCGATGTGAAATATGTGAAAATCTTCGAATACGTCAAAGGCGCCCATATAAAGGGATCCGGTATCATCGAAGTCCCGCTCGTGACAAACACCGGCAGGAACGTCATCTACCGCCAGCAGAGCACCGACGGAGAATTTGTCGTTCCGTATTCCACAACCGGCAATCCCTACGATGTGAATGCGACCGGGAAATACCAGATTGCAGGAACCGGGACGACTTTTGACGTGCCCGAATCTGCCGTAATGCAGGGACTGACCATCAATTAATCCCTTTTTCGTTGGGTTCTGGTGAGGAGAAACCCTCACGGGGATCATACCTGCATTTTAGTGTGGCGGTCAGCGGGGCAATATACAATAAAGAGAGGTCTGCAGGCACAACTGCGCACTTCTTGCCAGCACGGACAGAATCTTTCTATACTATAAATGAACTCATTGTCATGTATGCTCACGGAAGAGATCGCACTTGGCATGCGGGTGAGGTATCCCCGTACCGGAACCACCGGTGCCGTGGTCCGGATTGAGCAGGTGGCAGGAAACCAGTTTGCCGAACTGGATAGCACCCACCTTCTCTATCGTACCGATCAGTTGATCCCGGCAGAACAAACAAACCGTTCAGCCACCACCATTACGGAAGATGCAAAAGAGGTAATCCGGCGTGAACGGGAATTTGCCGGGGGAAGTGAACTCCAGGAAGCCTTAAAAAATATCGACCAGAGCTGCGAGGGCGGGGGATAACCATTCCCGGGACCATGATCCCCATCGGGAGCTTTTTCCTTTTTGTATAATCAGATACCAGTAAAAAAAGTAAAAACCGGGGAACCGTTAAAAACCGGCCGTTAGAGGTTATGTATAAGTATTCCCATTAGATATAGGATAAGGAGGTTCGATTTCATTTGCATGATGTGACAATACCCAGTGTGAATATCGGGGTGGTGGGCCATGTGGACCACGGGAAAACCACGCTCGTTAATGCGCTCACCGGTACCTGGACGGACCGGCACAGTGAAGAGGTGCGGCGTGGTATTTCCATCCGGCTGGGCTACGCAGATGCAACATTCTACAAGTGCGGACATTGCGAAGGGCCGGAGGCATACTCAACAAAGCCGGTCTGCCCGGTCTGCGGGGGAACCGGAACACCGTTCCGGTCCATCTCGTTTGTGGATGCACCCGGGCACGAGACCCTGATGGCGACGATGCTCTCCGGCTCTGCCCTGATGGACGGGGCGATGCTTGTCATCTCCACCACGGAGAAATGCCCGCAGCCGCAGACAAAGGAGCACCTCATGGCACTGGGGCTTGTCGGCATCAGGAAGATCGTGATCGTCCAGAACAAGATCGATGTTGTCTCCCAGAAAGAGGCAATGGACAATTACCAGCAGATCAAGGCATTCGTGAAAGGAACCATAGCGGAGAATGCCCCTATCATCCCGGTCTCAGCCCAGAAAGGGATCAATATTGGCGCACTGGTGCAGGCACTGGACCAGACCATCCCCGAGCCGGTGCGCGATCCTGCCGCCGAACCGGTGATGCTTGTTGCCCGCTCCTTTGATATCAACAAACCCGGCTGCAACTGGAAAGAGGTAAAAGGCGGTGTGGTCGGAGGGTCTCTTATACGGGGCATCCTCCGCGAAGGCGACGCTATTGAGATCCGGCCCGGCAGGCAGACGCAGGTCGAGAACCGGATCAAGTGGATACCAATCACCACCGAGATTACCTCCATTAACGCCGGTGCAGATACCGTAAAAGAAGCAACGCCGGGCGGGCTCCTGGGTATCGGGACAAAACTTGACCCGGCGCTCACGAAAAGCGATGCGCTGGCCGGTCAGGTTGTCGGCCATGTTGGCAAACTACCTCCGGTATGGGATAAGATCAAATGCCAGGTTACCCTGATGGAGCGGGTTGTGGGAGCAACAAGCGAACTGGTCATCGAACCCTTAAAATACAACGAGCCGCTCATGCTCTCCGTCGGCACAGCGGTCACCGTCGGGGTTGTCACAAGCACCAAGAAAGAAGCAGTCGAAGTGCAGCTGAAACGTCCGGTCTGCGCAGAGCAGGGAGCCCGGATCGCTATCAGCCGGCAGGTGGGAGCACGCTGGCGGTTAATCGGGATGGGTGTTCTCAGCGAGTAAGAGTCCTGCTGGATGCTAACGCGCTCATGATGCCGGCGCAGTTTAAGATCGATCTCTTCAGTGAGATCCGTGAACTGCTCGGTAGTTTTGAACCGGTAGTTCTCCCCGGCGTTGTGCATGAACTGACCGGGTTGTCCCGGGCAAAAGGCAATGATGGCGCCGCGGCCCGGCTCGGTCTTGCGCTTGCAGGGCAGTGCACGGTTGCGGAAGGCACCGGGTCTCCTGTTCCGGTGGACGATCAGGTTGTTGCCTGGGCATCAGACAACGACTGCCTGGTGGTGACAAATGATCGCCGGGTCAGGGATGCATTGCTCGCGAAGGGTGTCGGGGTTATATCCATGAGAAAACAGAAAAAACTAGAGATATTGCGAAGGTAGGTGGGTTATGTATTACAAGATGATGCTGGAAGACAAAGTCAGGGTGCCCCCCACCCGGCTTGGCGAAAAACTGGAAAAGGTTCTTTTGGAGGTCCTTCAGGAGCAACTCGAAGGGAGTATCGATAAGGAACTCGGGATATTTATCGCTGTCACAAAAGTTGAAGACGTTGGTGAGGGCGAGATCGTACCCGGAGACGGCGGCGTATATTACGATGTGAAATTTGAGGGGCTCGTCCTTCGGCTCGCCCTGCAGGAAGTCATTGAAGGGCTCGTTGTGGAGACTACGAGTTTCGGGGCATTTGTCAGCCTTGGGCCCATCGATGCCATGCTGCACGTGAGCCAGATCTCAGATGAATACATCAACTTTGATGAGAAGAACGCCCGGCTGATCTGCCAGGAATCCAAACGCTTCATCGGAGTCGGCGATATCGTCAGGGTCCGCGTGGTAACGCTCTCCTTAAATGAGCGCGAGCCGCGGGACAGCAAGATCGGGCTCACCATGCGGCAGGCCGGCCTTGGCACTGCGCTCTGGCTCGAAGAGGAGATCGAGAAGGAGAAAGAGAAAGCCGCCGGTGGCAGCACACCTGCACCAAAGGAGAAATCCGAAAAGGCTAAGGGCAAGAGGAAAGACCATGCCGCCGATGAATAAGAAAAAGCAGGGCAAAGTCTGCCGGGACTGCCACCGGGTGGTTGAAGGCGAGAACTGCGTGATCTGCGGAACAGCAAATTTAAGCGATGACTGGTCGGGTTACCTTGTCATCATTGACCCGGAAAATTCTGACGTGGCAAAACGGATGAACATCAAGCTTCCCGGACGGTACGCGCTGAAGGTCCGCTAGAATGCTCGTGCTCCCCAAAGAGTCGCGCAAACTCTTCAAGGACCCTTTCGGAATACTCCACCGGGATTTCAGTACGGTGATCCCGGAACTTGCCGGGCGTGCGGTTTATTCGGTGGGGGATGTCGTTACCCACAACCTCCAGAAAAACGGGATCACCCCTGCAATCGCCGTGGTAGACGGCCAGACCATGCGTTCGCCATGCAGCCGGATGCCGGAGATCTCCGGTGAATGTATCCATGTGGAAAATCCGGCCGGCACCATCACCGACGACCTGGTCAAAGCGCTTACCTACGCAATTGACCATACTCCGGTTACCATCATGGTGAACGGAGAGGAAGACCTCGCCGTGATCCCGCTCGTGATCGCCGCGCCGGAAGCAGCCATCGTGCTCTATGGCCAGCCGCACAAAGGTGTGGTACTCCGCACGATCGATGCCGAGGCAAAAGCCGCCGCAAAAGAACTTCTCCGGCAGTTTGTCCGGGTTGGCGCATAATTAAAAACGAACCGACAATTTACTTTTTTTGTAGTTCTCAATAGTCAGAATATTTATCCGCAAGAATTACTCTAATTTCATGAGATGCCGTGATGCAAACCTGTATAATATTAAAAAACAGTGATGGCGACGGTGGTTCGGGCGAATGCCCCATGTTAAATGGTGCACATCTGAAAAAATGCAAATATTTCAGGTGGAATAGTTTCTGCCCATATTTTCAGCAGATGAAAGAGAACCAAAAACCATCGACTAATTTGGTTATTCGGTGCCTACATTTTGTCTGGTTATGGGGTTTCAATGACTGGGAAGAGTGTGAACGGCCGAAATGGATTCGCCCCGGAAGAGCAAATTTTATGGATTCTTTTTTTTATGGTGCAACGACGACAACTACCGGAAGAACCTTTTACTATATGATTACCGGGAGATATGGCGAACCAACACAAGTGCCATATCCAGTCAAATGTTATCGCAAATTACGTAGCCACGCATTATGGGAGTTATGCCGCTGATCTGATTAATAATTATTAAAAAAACAAAGATAATTTTTCACCTTTTCACGGTTGACGCTGTATCATCTTGATGGAAATTATGAGAGTCGCGCTCTGAATTTAATTTTTTATTTAAATCACAGTCAACAAGGATCTGTTGAAAATCTTTTTTGAAAAACAAGGCCCCCCTCTTGCGCCACCAGTCCCCTTGGGGGACGGGGCGCAGTGTGATGCCTAGAGATTACCTGTACAGAAAATCTCTACACTTTTAAGTACCGGTAATACAGCACTATCATAAATGGGGGATGCCCGAGCGGCGGGGACGGAGGCATAAATGCCGGAGTCCCCAAGAGCGTTATAATAAGAGATTCAATGATTTCTACAGGGCCGTCAACAGTGTATTATAAAAAAACAGAAAAAATTTCTCGTTTTTGGCGTTTGGGGATTATTCCGTTGTTTTTTAAAGCAGGGTTCTGGTTTTAAATAACACGGTTTCCAATAATTACAGGATATCGATGGACTTTGAAATCGAGAGCGATAAAAGGAATGAACTTTTATCACGAAGAGAGATTCAGTTTACTCTCACAT
>Ga0172381_10001419_pt1 | contig 28275 bp, 32 predicted proteins | sample Leawel6488metaG_FD_119754 | JGI IMG/M metagenome (GOLD analysis project Ga0172381, IMG submission 119754) | Leachate microbial communities from a municipal landfill in Southern Ontario, Canada - Leachate well 64-88 metaG | ecosystem: Engineered > Solid waste > Landfill > Unclassified | place... | reverse complement strand
GGCTCATGCTGGCTGCAATTCCCCCCACCCTGTTTTCTGACTTTCGCAGGCTTGTTTCAAAATTCGCCGTTACCTCTCACAAAACGATACTTAATCGTTTTGTTCGGCAGAGTCCCTCAAGGGTGGATGAAGAATAACATTTTTTTTGTTGCACTTAATCACTTAATCACCCAGTCACTTAATCACTTCGTAAAAAGCCTTTCAACCGTTCAACTCCTCACCTGTTTTTTATATTTTCCATAATTTTGGAGGTCAGAAACGGTAAATCCATTTTCTCGGTAAAAATTTCGATGTAGCACATTCTTGATTTTTGTTCAATTTCGGCCTGTTTAAGCACATTATCAAATTCAAGATTGGTTTTGGCCTGAGCAATCCAAACATCACCTTCAAAAACTCGGGGCAGTTTTGAATAGTCCCATTTTGCGATGTCATTGAAAAAGTCGTCGGGATTATCGGAAAGCACCCTTTCGATTGTGTAACCTGAATTATTCAGAACTATCACTATCGGCCTTAAGTTATTCCGCATCATAGTGCTGACTTCCGTTGCACTAAGCTGGTGTGAGCCTTCGCCGGTCAAGAGAATTACCCTTCTGTTTTTGTCTGCCATCTGCCCGCCAAAAGCCGCAGGTGTCGCCCAGCCGATTGAACCCCACAATGTTTGGGTATTCACTTCTGTATTCTCAGGTAATCTTGTCGGTGCAAACCCGTGCGGAAGAATTCCGGTTTCAACAAAAATCATATCGTTCGGCCGAAGAAATTCCTGTATTCTCGGGTAAATATATTTTGAATTAAGACGGGTATCATCCGCTGCCGCAGATTTTTCAAAACTAGGTTTCTTTTCGGGCAGTTCAATAAATTTTGTATTTACCTTGTCAGAAAGTTCGTTTAAAATATCCTTCATTAATATATTTGTGTATTTTGTGTTTTGGATGATAGTGTAATTCCCCTGAATTTCAATAAAATCAGCAGGTTTAAAGGGCAGACCCGACCTGTAAGTATTCAAATCGCTGTTTATAATCCCGACTGAAATAACGCAGTCGGACTGTTTCAAGGCATTATACGCATTTATATTTTCATATTCGGAAAGAAAAGTTCCCAGATACCTCTTGTTTTCAGCTTCAATAATCCCTTTGCCCATAAGCAGGTTTGACACAGGCAATTGAGATTTTTCAAGAAATTTTGCAAATTCTTTTCTCACCTTGTACCTTTTAATCAGGACATCCCCCAAAATCAGCGGAAATTCTGCACTGTTAATTAGTTTGATTGCATGTTCAACCGCCTCATTTAAAGATTTTTCATCACTTTTTGCCGTTTGCAGTTGCGGATTATTTTCTATTGCCAATTTGCAAATATCCATAGGAATTGCAACATAAACGGGCCGATTTTCCTTGACAAAAACTGAAAGAATTCTGTCTATTTCCTGTTTTGCATTGTTTTCATCCAAAAAGGCAGTAGTTTCAACAACATTTGAAAACGCTCTTCCAAACGCTCTGTAATCGGGCCGTTGAAAATTATGGTGAATCAGTGAATTTTTTTTAATAAATTTGGTCGCCGGCGTTCCGACGATATGAATTACGGGAATGTTTTCGGCAAAACTTCCGGCAATTGCATTCATAGCACTCAATTCGCCTACGCCGTAAGTTGTAACCAATGCCCCATAACCTTTTATTCTGGCATAGCCGTCGGCGGCGTAACCCGCATTAAGCTCGTTGGTGCATCCTACCCAATTTGTATTCGGATTGTTGCCTATCGCATATAGAACGTTAAAATTATAATCCCCCGGCAGCCCGAAAAAATCCTCTATTCCCAATTTGTTAAGTTCCTGTACTAAATAATCGGCTACTGTAATATTGTTCATTTCTCGTCCCTTTTTGAATATTCACCATTTTTAATTCTACCATAAACATTTACCGGCGAATTAGCTTTTATATTAATTTAATTTTATTATATAATCTAAAAATGGAAATATTGGAAGAAATAAAATCGCTTGCGGATGAAAAACAAGCCTTACATCTGGGTAGATTTTTCAAAACCGGAGCGGGGGAATATGGAGAAGGAGATTTGTTCTTGGGAATAAAGGTTCCCGTAATCCGCTCTGTTGCGAAAAAACATTATAAATTGGTTTCTTTAAAAGAAATTCAAGAACTCATTAAAAATCCATACCACGAAGTAAGGCTTCTTTCACTTATGCTGATGGTCTTTATTTATGAAAACACCGAATTGAAAAAAGAAATTTTCGAACTTTATTTGAAGAATGTTCAATATATAAACAACTGGGATTTAGTTGATTTATCGGCTCCGAAGGTGGTCGGGAATTTTGTTTATGAAAACAAAATTCCCGACCAAATATACGATTTGGCAAATTCAAATCATCTGTGGTCAGAGAGAATTTCGGTTGTATCAACCCATTATTTTATAAAACGGGGTGATTTTGCTCTTATTCTGGAGTTATCTGAAAAATTTCTTACCCATAAACACGACTTGATCCATAAAGCTTGCGGTTGGATGCTGAGAGAGATGGGAAAAGTTGATGAAAAACCGCTTTACGGGTTTTTGGACAAGCACTCCAAAACCATGCCCAGAACCATGCTCCGCTATTCAATCGAAAGATTGCCAAAAGAAAAACGTGAATATTACATGAAATAATATTTCTGGACAATGTCGGGTTTTTATGGTTTAATTAACTTTGGTTGAACGAATAAGAGGAGAATTTTATGCACAGTACAGAAGAAAGAACGTTTGTTGCGATTAAGCCTGATGCTGTTAAAAGGGGGCTAATCGGAAGAATTATTAAAAGGATTGAAAACAAAGGATATAAAATTGTAGGGCTAAAAATGCTTCAAGTTACCAAAGAGCTTGCCGAAAAGCATTATGCCGAACACGTCGGGAAGCCTTTTTATAACCGATTGATTAAATATATTACAAGCGGTCCTGTCATTGCGATGGCTCTGCAAGGTGACAATACCGTTGCCGGAATGAGAAAACTTATGGGGTCAACTCTGCCTACGGATGCGGAAGTCGGTACTATGAGAGCGGATTTTGCCCAAACAATGGAATTCAATGTTGTGCATGGCTCTGACAGTGTTGAAAGTGCAAAACGTGAAATAGATTTGTATTTTAAGCCTGAAGAACTCTGCACCGACTGGAAAACCATGCTTGAATTAGTCATGGAAAGTGAAGGGTAAATGTGTTTCCGCCATTTACTAAAGACCTTCACTTTGATGCAAATCAGGGTAAATATTTTAAATACGAATTGATACACGAATGTAAAAAAACCGCTGCCAGAGCGGGAGTTTTGCACACTCCTCACGGGGATATTGAAACGCCGATTTTCATGCCTGTCGGGACAAATTCGGCCGTAAAAATGCTTACGAATTATCATTTGGAACAGACGGGTGCACAGATTATTTTGGCAAATTCTTACCACCTTTATTTGAGGGCGGGGACAGAATTGATAAAAAGTTTTGGAGGCATCCACGACTGGATGAATTGGCACAAGCCGATTTTGACGGATTCTGGCGGGTTTCAGGTTTTTTCGCTGGCAAATTTGAGAAAAATTACCGAAGACGGGGTGAAATTTAAGGATTCAAAAGACGGGAAAGAGCATTATATAAATCCCGAAATTTCTATGCAAATTCAGGAGGACATTGGTGCGGACATTATAATGGCGTTTGACGAATGTGCTCCCTACCCCTGTTCGCATGCCGAGGCGAAAATAGCCATGGAACGGACTCACCGCTGGCTTGAAAGGTGTTTTAAGGCACACAAGAACCCAAAACAGGCACTTTTTCCGATTGTTCAGGGTGCGTTTTTTGATGATTTGAGGGAAGAAAGTGCGAAAGTGATTTCTTCTTTTGATGCTGTCGGGTACGCAATAGGCGGGGTAAGTGTCGGGGAACCTCAGGAGATGAAAAACCACATTGTAGAAATTACAGCACCGCTTTTGCCTAAAGACAAACCCAGATATTTAATGGGTGTCGGAACTCCTCAGGACTTGCTCGACGGAATTTCACGGGGAATTGACATGTTTGATTGTGTCCTTCCGACCAGAAACGCCCGCCACGGCTCGTTTTTTACTTATGAGGGCAGAAAAATAATTAAAAATAAGGAATTTGAAAGTGATGCAGGGCCTCTGGATAAAAATTGCAGCTGTTATGCCTGTCAAAACCATTCGAGAGCTTATCTCAGACATCTTTACCGCTGTGGTGAGGCGAATGCTCAGATTTTGCTGTCAATTCACAATACACAATTTTTAATCGATTTTATGAAAAAAGCCCGCATTGCGATTTTAAACGACCAGTATGATACGTTTTTGAAAAAGTATTACGATAATTTTACCGCATAGCAACAGCACAAATTATAAGGTGTGCCTAAATTCTCAAATAGTTTGAGCCAAAATCGGTGCAAAAAGTTGCACCTACAACATGAAATTATAATTTAAATAATTTTGTAATTAGTGCAGCATCTGCAGGAAAGGTGTATGCCGTATATTTACTTACGGGCTTTTCGCTATTTTCTAACAATTGTTCTGCCGCTTCGGTTGCTGATATAATATTTTCTTTTGTAAAACTATCTACCGTTTTATAACGTTTACCAATATGCAGTAATCCCTTGGGGTCTTTTGAAAGGCAAAACCATTCTCCCCTTTTAGAACCTTTGTTACTTACAAAAATAATAAGACTTTGAATCTTAGTTAAGAAACCTTTTTTAGGTATAATTTCTATTTCTTTATTTAGACCTTTTGATTCTAATGTAGGCATAGCGTCAATAAGAGCTTGCTCGCCGATTTCTAAAGCCTTTTTAGGTACAGGCTTAAAGGCCATTTTAAAACTTAAATTCCAATTTGTATCCACAGCTTCTGCACGCATGCTAAACTCCTTAATTTAAAACACTCAAAACATTGTAAACTAAAAAAAAGTTCGTGTAAATATTGAGAAAGTATATACTTTATGAAACTTAATGCAACTTGCTTCGTTCATTGGCTTGAAATGTTTGGGTTCAGGGAGGGGGTCAAATTTGCCCAACAAATTAATGCCGTTGGGGTAGAAACCCCAACCTACGAACTTATCTTTAAACAAATTCCATTTTTGATTCTTCAAATACTCGTTTCCATCTTGGATAGTCTATTTTATGTTTATTATTTTCAATTTTTTCTTTCCAGGCTTTTACTCCTTTGGAATACTCTAGAATTTTATTTGTCATTGCTTCGGTTAAGGAACTCTTTTTTGTGTTTTTTATAAAAAGTGATCTCTTAATTTTTATTCTTACATCTCCGTCTTCAACAGGATACTTTGTAATAAAATTAATGTCGGTATCGTAAGTTTCAATAATATGCTCAATATTTTTGTCGCCTACACGTTTAAGCTTATTTATTAAGGGGTTTAATAGAGGACTATTTTCACTACCTTTGGTAATTGGTATGAGCGTGACCTTTGCTTTAAAACTCATCTTTTGACTTCTCTCAATACGCATATATTATACCTCCTTACTAATTTAAACATATTTCATGCTAACTTAATTAAGTTTTAATGTAAATACCTAAAAAGTATATACCTAATCTTTTATTTCAGCCTTGTTTGTTATTTTAAATTCAATTAATTGCTCTAGTATTATTCCTATGAGGCTTATATAGCTTTACAAGGACATTTTATTGATTTAGGATAAAATGGGCCCGGCTGGATTCGAACCAGCGACCAAAGGATTATGAGTCCTCTGCGCTACCACTGCGCCACAAGCCCACGGGTTATATTATAAATATAAATCTACCATCTAAAAACTCGAAAATCAAGTGGGTAAACAGATTAAAAATTTAGCGGTAATTATTCAAGGCCGCTTCAACCATCTGCCGCATTTCTTCCCGAAGCGTTTTGGGCGAAACTACTTTGCAGTTTTCTCCGTATCGCATTAACCGCTTAAGAAGCAGTGTTTTATCCTCTTTCTGATTCAATATGATAATGCCTCCGTCAGATTTTATCTGCAAAAGCTTTTCCCCGTCATGAAGCCTGTAACCTTTGGCAAGCCGGTCTTTAAGCATAAACGTCACAGACGAAAACATATTCGTCCGGTTTGATTTCAGGGGCAATTGCTCAACTTTTATAATAGAATTAAAATTTATATCCTGAATTTGTGCTGAAATAGGGTTATACACACTCAAATAAACCTCATTCCCCATGTATTTAATCTCATTTGGTTCAATCATTATCGAACTTGCTATTTCATTGTGATTTTTATAGGTTATTTTTAACCTTTGCCCCTCCAGACAATACTTTTCGTGCTCCTTTATTTGAGCTGAATATTTATTGTAATTAATTTCTAAATCCCCAAAATCATGACTTGCAGTGTTTTGAGACAGTAATTTGGTATTATCGCTAAATCTTTTTTCCAACTCCTGCAAAAATTTGTCTGTTTCTGTCTTAATTCCCTTTTCGGGAAAAATTTTTGAAAGGTTTTCAATCAAAGCAATTGCCTTCAAGTCCCTTTCGTCAAAATCAAACTGGTTTGGGGTGTTCAAAAGTACGTATTTGTCCTTATTTTTGATAAACTTAAATCCAAAAACTTTAAGAGTATTTATATATTTTAAAATCACCTCGCTTGTATAAATCCTATTGTTAGGGTCTATTTTCTCAAAATGAGTTATTATATCCTGAATACTCGCATCATTTTCTGATAAAAATTTGAGAGTTTCCAACACTCTTACGCTTGTATCGCCGAATTTTTTAGATGTTTTCATAATTTTCTTCCATTAATTTTAATTTCTTTACCAATTTTGTTTTGAATGTTTCAGGCTGCAAAACTTTGCAGTCGTCAGCCATGTATAAAATCCTTTGCATAACGCTGAACTCGTTCCTTGAAGTAATTTCAATCACCAATTTGCCGTCGGTTTTTTCTATAACCTTTTCATCAGGTTTGGGCATATATTCGGTGTTATAAACTTCATAAACAACTTTTATCGGCGGAAATTCCTCACCCGATTTTAAAAATTTGATGCTGCAAATCTTAATAATTCTTTCTACCGAAAAATATGAATATTCCTTGTGCGTAAGGTTATTCCCCCACAGGTAAAGCTTGTCAGACTTGAAAGAAAGCTTGTCCGCCACAATCTCAATTTCTTTTTCGCCTGATTTGGGAGAATTATACAGAAAAGTTATTTGGTTTTTGTTTTTACAATGCATTATTAAATCGTTTAAAATTTCTCTGTCAATTCGTTTTAAGAGGGAAATATTTCTCAGAAATTCCCTTGTACTCTCGTTTTTTACCAGATTTGAAAGTTTCCTAAAAAAGTTTTCCAGAGCTATTACTTCCCTGACGTCAATTTTGTCGTAGAAATTTTTATACATTTTTGAAAGAGCTTTAAGTTGGGAATTTGTTATATCATAGGCAAATGGATGGGATATTAATTCATATTTTTTTGTGTTGGATTTGTTTGCCTTTGTGATTTCGCAACCAATTGCTCTGAGTGAATTTATGTATATTCTCAACGTATCATTGGAAAATTTTTCTTTAATGTATTGATTATTCAAAAAACATTCATTGAGTTCATCGTTCGATTTTGGAGATTCCATTAATGCACTCAAAATAATAAGTGTCCGATACCCTGTAAGGGACATTAAGTTGCAGCTCACGGTATTGTTTGTCAGAAACTCTTGCATAACCTCTTCCTCATGTTTATTTTAACTTAAAATAAACAAACATAGAAGGCATTGTAAAATTTTTAATTAACAAATCATTACTTCTTTACCTTTTGACAGATTAATGGTTAAATAGAAATTATGAATTATGTTTTTTACGGATTAATAGTTTTATCGATAATAATCGGGGCGGCTAACGGAAAACTGCCCGATGTTGTCGGCTCAATATTAACGGGTGCCGAAAAGTCCGTTCAAATAGCCTTTTCTTTAATCGGGATAATGGCATTTTGGCTGGGTATTATGAAAATCGCAGAGAAATCGGGACTGGTCGAATTTATCGCAAAATTAATTAAGCCGATTACAAGAAGACTTTTCAACGAAATTCCGCCGGAGGACCCTGCAATCGGCAATATTGCCATGAATTTTTCGGCTAACGCCTTAGGTTTGACGAACGCTGCAACGCCAATAGGGATAAGAGCGATGCAGGATTTGCAAAAGCATAACATTAACAAAAAAACCGCATCTAACGCTATGTGCATGCTTCTGGCGATGAATACGGCAGGTTTTCAGTTGATTCCGGCGACTGTTATTGCTGTTCTGGTCGGGATAGGGTACAAAAATCCGACAGAAATTATCGCCCCCACGCTTTTGGTAACTTCTTTTACTTTTGTATCGGCAATATGTATTGCGAAAATTTTTCAAAGATTTTCACCGCCACAAGCTGAAGGTAGTACCGACGGAGGTGAAGAATGAGTTTTCAGTCAATTCTGAACGCAATTTCCCTCTGGGCATTGCCTTTCATAATCGTTCTGATTTTAACTGTGGGAATAGTTAAAAAGGTTCCCGTTTACGAAGTTTTTACTCAGGGTGCAAAAGATGGATTTAAGGTTGCGATAATGATAATACCTTACTTAGTCGCAATAATAGTTGCAATTTCCATGCTTAGAGCATCCGGTGCGATTGAAATGCTTTCAGCCGCTCTGGCTTCTGTTTTAACCAGATTCAATATCCCTGCGGATGTTCTGCCGGTGATTTTTGTCCGTCCGCTATCTGGTTCTGCGGCTTTGGGATTGTTTTCCGAAATAGCCACAACTGCGGGGGCTACGGCATATTCAACAAAACTTGCGGCTGTTATGGTCGGAAGTTCGGAAACAACTTTTTATGTTTTGGCGGTTTATTTTGGTTCGGTCGGTATTACAAAATTCAGGTATGCACTCTGGGTCGGGATTTTGGCGGACATAATCGCTGCCGTTATGTCAATCATTGTTTGCAGTTGGATGTTTTTATAGAATAAAAGCGGACTGCTCCAAAATGCAATAACTCAGGTCGGCAAGAAATAAGCACACTTAAAACTTACGCTACCGCGTCATTGCGAAACATGAGGCGTGTAGACCTATGAAAAAGTTTGCATTTTGAAGCAATCTTTCCAGCATACCCCCATGGGACAGATTGCTTCGGTGGACAATTTATGCATGGCCGGAAACCCTTGTCTCGCAATGACGCGAACGCTCTTTGACATAGGACAAAACATTTACCCCCCTCGCAATTGACGTGAGACTTGTTTGCGTTTTTACCTGAGTTATTACCCCAAAATAAAAAGGCGGGGTGCGTCGCACCCCGCTCAAGATAAGATTTTAAGCGTCGAACATTTTAAAAGATCTTTCAATATTTTTGTTGATTATGGTTTTAACGGAGTCTATTTCCGTATCCAATGCGGAACGTTCGGAATCAAGATTGTTCATTTGCAAATCCATTTGCTTTTCTTTGCAATCCAGTTTATCCTTGGCGGCATCATATTCTGCCTTTGCCTTGGTGGAATCTTTATCCTGACTGTCTAAAGGTGCGTCGGTATCGCTTACGACTTCCCAGGTACCATCGTCATTCATTTCACATAAGTGTGCAGTACCGTTAAGTATCATGCTTTGCAGATAAGACCCGTCGCCTTTGTCGATAGAAGACGCTCTTACCCACCCGTTTTTTTGGATGAAGTAATACATGTTTGAGTAGAAAGCGGCGTCGGAGTTGGAGTTGGAATTGGAATTGGTTCCTCCATTCGCTTTTTCTGCGTTAATGGCTAAGCTAGTTATGTTTTGGTCGAAATAGGCGAGGTCTTCAGTTTCTCCATAGTCTCCGTCATCGTCACTGCCCCAAGGGGTACCGCCCAGTAAGTCATTAGAGTTGCCTCCCCAGACAGTCGAACCTCCGGTGAAGTTGTAATCAAGAGCCTGCCCATCAACTTTTATCGCATGGTCGGCGTCTGAATAGCCTTTAACAAGACCATTGTGGCTAGCGGTCCAGCCTTTTCTCAGGAGGTCTTCAACTTCGTTGGAGCGGTTAATATTGCTGCCGCTGTGCATTTGGTCATTTACGGTACCTCCCGCGAGCAAAAGGTTTAATGCTGCGGTACATATTGCTTTTCCGTCGGCTGTATCTTGTCCGTTCAATGCAATAATCATAGCCTGAGCAGCCTTAACTGTTCTTTGCATTTGCATCAAATATTGATATTCCGCCAGTAAATTCTTGTCTATGTTTGTGCCGCCCGACCTTGAATTACCTCCTTTTTGAAGAGCCTGAGCTACGGATTGCATTTCGCTTGTTCCAAGTTTGGTAGCAATATTACTACCCATGGCATCCAAAGCTCCTTGAATGGCTGATATTTGTTCTGGCGAGTAAAGAAAACCATCACCGGCCGCACTCGTCACTTTACCATTTGCATCAACCATCTTGGCGTCCTTCATGGTCTGTAAGATTGTGTTTGCATTATTTTCTATTTCCGTATAATCGCCACCGGTTGTACCGCCTACTCTGGTAGCTCCCGGTCTGTTAGCATTTTTTCCTTGGCCGGCTGCTACTACTCCTCCACCAGCTCCCATAGCCGCGAGGAACTGAGCTTCTGTTACACTGCCGGTATTGCTGCCGCTATTCAAATTTGTACCAAATATATTTGCATAGGTATCGTTAAGTATCGCACGATTGGAGGTATCCGCTATCATGTACTGCCCCAGTACATTTGAAGAGTTCGGACTCATTAACAAATTGTATGTTAAATTAATATCATCCGTGCCGTTGTTAGTCCAGGTCAATTGAGTCGCATTCAAAGCATTATTATAATCCTTGGAAAGATTTGCGGATTGGCGGGCAAGAGAAAGTCTCTCGTTAGAAACGAACATTAAATTACTTTCAACATCATCTTTACGTGCTGTCAGTAACAAAAGTCTTACTTGTGACGCTGCTAATCCCATTTTTTCTTACCTTTTCCTGATTTGTAGATATTTTCTCGACCTTTAAATCTATTTTCCTTTTTCTCATGGTCGTTATCGTCAGGTTTGTACTAAAACTTGAGATTTTACAGGAGCATGCGTTACAAAAATTAACAAAAAAATTATTTGGTAACAGGTCAGTAAAAATTATTTATATCTGAAAAGCTTTCACTATATCCCCTCCCCACCTGAGAGACTCTGCCGAAAAAACGATTAAGTATCGTTTTTGAGAGGCAAGGATTTTTCAACACGAGGTACGAGTGTTAGAAAAATTGGGTGGGGGGTAAAAAGCATACTATTGTTCCATTTACCCCCCTCTTGGAATTTCTAAAACTCGTACCTCGTTTTGAAATTCTATTCTCCCCCGCAAGGGGGGCGAAAGTGCGAACGCTTATTATTAAAGAGTTTCAGCCTTACTTGATTTCTGCTGTTACTTTTTTTGTTGCCCCTTAAGGCTTTGGTCAAAACCCCGGTTTGTTTATTACTACTTTACAGGTATTGTTAGAAATCGGGCAATGTGTAGTATCTTGCGTGTAAGGACTGCAATAGCCGGAATAAATCGAAGTGGTTATATATCCCGAGATACATTCCGCTTCTTTGAATGTAATACCGTTTTTAAGCCAAATTATATTGTTGCTGGCATCTTTATATTTGACAGATGTTGATAAATAATCGGTATTTGTTGCACCTACGGAAGATGGGTCAGGCAGAACCATTCCCGCACGGGTAATCCTAAACTTCATGACATCTTGATTTAATATTGATTTTCCTCTCGCCCCGCTGACATCAACATAAATGGTGTAAATATCATTTTCCGGAGTTCCGTCGTAAGTTGCACCTTCTCCAAAGACGGGGGCTTTACCAAAATTATAATATATAGCTCCGTTTGTCGTTATAAAGTTTGAAGGTTTTGATGAAAAATCTGTTGGTTCGCTCGATAGTGACAGAGAGCAATCAATACTTCCGACGGTGTTCATTATATTGGTTAATCTGTCACAAAAGCCGGTTCCGTCACTCTTATATCCCACTGTCGGAAGTGCCTTTAACTCCCTGCAAACGCTGACGGTTGAAGGGCATCCTTCGGCAATAAGCTGTCCAACTCCATTTTTTAGATTCATAAATGTGGAGTAGTATGCAAATTTATTTACATAATTCATTCTTGATGTTGTTAAATTAATCGTTATTAAGGCAACAACGCCCATAATAAAAAAAACGACTGCCGTTTCTGCAAGTGTAAATGCTATTAATTTTTTATAAGATGTTATCATAATTTAGCAATCAACTCCGAATAATTATTTTGCATTGTCCGTAGGATTTTCCAATAAGGCCGCACCCGAAGGGTCTGCCTGAAGTTTCCCGTCATATCTGATTGATATCAAAAACTGATCCGGTACAGAAATCGATGCGGCACAGTTGGTAAATGACAGTCCGGAAACGGTACCGTTTTTCCAACAGTTAGGTTTTTTACTTCCGTTGACGTCAACTACAATGTAGCCTTCGTATTTGGTGTTATCGACCGGAAACCCGCTCGATTCTCTTATTGTCCAATCCATACCGTCAGAGGTCGTAAAAGTTCCATTTGATGCACTTGCGGTTGAACAATTCACCGTGCCTACCGTATTTAGTCTTTGAGAAAAAAGGTAGCAAAATTTAGCGGTCATTGAAGGAATATTCATCTCGGTAGTTACGGTTGTATAATTAAAGCCTCTTTGGTAGACAACGCCGCCGACGGTTGTAGTTGCAGTCGCCGGATAAAAAATATCGTCGTTAATCAACTCACTAATCGTTTGTTCTGTAGTATAATAAGACTTTTTAAACATAACTTTCTTAGCATCCGGAGCAGCCTTTGTTATTGTCGGAATAAGGATTGCAGCCAAAACTCCAAGCATACCCAACGTTACCATAACTTCTGAAAGAGTAAATCCTTTTTTCATTAACATGCTTAATACCTCATCGCTATCCTAAAATGGCCACACCCGACGCAAGCCAAATTAGTTTAAATTAACCAAAACCCTAATTGCATTTTACCACAAAAAGCAATTAACGTGGAATAATTATTTTGCATTATCGGTAGGATTTTCCAATAAGGCCGCACCCGAGTCGTCTACATGAAGATCACCGTCATATCTGACCGTAATTGAGAAGGTATCAGGGACAGAAACCGATGCGGGACAGACTGCAATATCTAATAATTCACCAATATCAACCGCCGAACAGTTAGGTTTTTTGCTCCCGTTAATATCAACGATAATGAACTTAAGGTATGCATTATTATTTACAGGAAAATCCGGGGCCATAAATGATTGGTGTATTATCCAGGTCATTCCATCAGCGGTTGTAAATTTCCCGTTGGTCATATATGCACTCGGACAGCTCACTGTACCAACCGTCTTTAGTCTTTGAGAAAAAAGGTAGCAAAATTTGTTGGTTGATGCGGGAATATTCATTCCGTCAGTTACGTCTGTATAATTAAAACCTCTTTGATATACAACGCCGCTGATTTTTGTAGTTGCAGTCGCCGGATAAAAGGCATCATCGTTAATCAGCATACGAATAGTTTGCTCTGTAGTATAATAAGCCTTTTTGAACATAATTTTCTTAGAGTCCGGAGCCGTCCTTGTTATTGTGGGGATAAGAATTGCAGCCAAAACTCCAATCAAACCTAATGTGACCATAACTTCTGAAAGAGTAAACCCTTTTTTTACTAACATACTTAAGACCTCATAGCTATCCTAAAATGACCACACCAGACGAAAGCCAAATTGGGCGAAATTAATTAAAACCCTGATTGCATTTTACCACAAAACGCAATTAATTAATCTCATTTGTTGGGTCTATTTTTTTATTTTCTGCGGCATCTTTTACACTAAGAGCAATTCTTTTATCTGTCGGATTAAATTTTAGTATGGTAGTGTTAATCTTGTCACCTACTTTTAAAATGCAGTTATTCTTATTCTGATATTCAAGCAATTCATTGTGAGGCAAAAGTGCTTCAACTCCCGGATAAACCTCGACGAAAGCCCCAAAATGTTTAATTCTGGTAATTGTGCCTTCTTTTTTGTCGCCTTCGGAAATTTCTTTTTCAGCTTCAATCCATGGGTCATTTTCAAGATTTTTTAAACTCAAGCTGACTCTGTGTTTGTCGTGGTCTACGCCTATTACCTCAACGTCGATTTTATCTCCGACTTTTAAAACATCTGCCGGATGGTCCACCCATCTCCATGATATTTGAGAAAGCGGCAAAAGTCCGTCTACTCCGCCTATGTCTATAAACGCCCCGAAATCAGTAATCCTGACTACATCACCTTTTAGCACCTGCCCGACTTCTATTTGCGAGAATACTGTCTTTTTCGCATCTTCAGCATTTTCTGAAAATACTTTTTTATTAGATAAAATAAAATTGTTTTGCTGGCTGTCAAGAGTAAGAATTTTTAGCTCAATTTTATCCCCCACCCTAATTTCCGACTCCTTGCAGCGGAGATGGCTTGACGGCACGAAGCCCCTTATCCCAAGTATATCAACCAAAATTCCGCCCTTGACACAAGAAGCAACCGTTCCAAGGATTACCTCATCAGAATTTTTGATTTTTTCCAATTCTTTCCAGTTGTAGGCTAAATCAACTTTTTTGCGTGACAAAACAAATCTTCCATCCTCGTCCTCTTCTTTTATAATCAGAAATTCGTATTCTTTGCCTTTTTCTAAAATATTTTCAATGGGTTCTGAAATGTCAATTTTTGCTTCCCTTACGGGTACAATTGCGGAAGTTTTTGAACCGATATCAACAATTACACCCTCTGAATCATAAGACCAGACGATGCCCTTTACCAGATCACCCTTTTTGAAATTATAATCGTATTCATTCAATAAAGTCTCAAATTCGCTGTCCGAATACTTTTCCTTTGTTGTCATAGCTACTCTCCATTAAGTTTTGCAAAACTTAATACTCATTGCCCAATTATAACAAAATTTTCACGATTTATGACAAGGAAAGTCAAAAAATTCACATATGTTAATAATTTATACCCAACTGGGCTATGCCATGACGGGAAAAAGGGAAACGGGAAAAGGAAATTGGGAATTGGGAATTGAGAAGTTTTAATTTTTTTGTTGCACTTAGTCACTTAATCACCCAGTCACTTAATCACTTCTTCAAAAGCCTTTCAGCCATTCAGCCCTTAAGCCGTTCAACCCCTCGACCCTTCAACTGTTTTTTATTCAAATGTTACAAAATCTTAACAAGAAAGGCCCGCCAAAGGCAATATTTTTATTGTTATATACTTAATATATATAAGAGATATACTAACAAGGAGAAGAGAGATGACATTTTTAGCTTTAAACGTAAATACCTGTTTTTTAATCAGACAAAAGAGTGAACTGGAATTTCAGGAGATGACCCTTTCAAATGAGTACGACAGCATAACTCAGGAATTATCCACATATTTGCAGGAAAAAAATGGTAGCAACTCCGGCAGCGGCAGCGGCAGCACTAACTCCACCAGTTTGGAGAATGATACGCAATATCAATACTTGCAGAGCGAACAGCAATATTATGAAACAGAAAAATCTTCAATAGAATCACAGTTAAAAGTAATTAACGCAGAAGTTGAAAGTTTCCAAAAAACTGTCGAAGCTAACGTTAAGAGTGAATGTAAGCTAAATATTTCGGTTTAGTTTAGAAAGTTCAAGAACGTTTTGCATTAAAGATGCTATTGTCATAGGCCCGACGCCCCCCGGAACGGGAGTTATATGTGAAACCAATTTTGATATATTTTCAAAATCCACATCCCCAAACGTTTTACCGTTAATTTTAGAAGTTCCCACATCCACAATAACAGAATTATTTTTTATCATATCTTTTTTTATAAATTTATTTTTACCAACTGCTGATATCAATATATCGGCAGTTTTTGTTATGTCCGACAGCTTTTTTGTGTGGCTGTGGCAAATCGTGACGGTGGCATTTCTGTTTAAAGCCATCTGGGCAGCAGGTTTTCCGACGATGTTTGAGCGGCCCACAATTACAGCATGCTCGCCCTCCAAATTAACTTTGTATTCATCTAATAGTGTGAAAATCCCTTTGGGCGTGCATGGGTAGGCATAAGGCTCGACTCCTATTGAAATTTTCCCGATATTTTCGGGAGTAATTCCGTCGGCATCTTTTTTTGGCGAAATCGCCTGAATTACTTTTTGCTCGTTTATTTGCTTTGGAAGTGGAAGTTGTACCAGAATGGCATCGACGCTTTTATCGCTGTTAAGTTCTTGAAGTTTATCTAAAATGGTTTTTTCATCTGTGTTTTGAGGGTAGTTGAGAACGGTTGATTTTATGCCGATTTTTTCTGCGGCTTTTTCCTTTAGTCCGACATAAAGTTCGCTTGCCGGATTTTCACCGACTAAAATTACTGCCAAATGAGGCTTCCTGTCAAGCTTTGCAATTTTTTCAGACAAATCGTCCAAAATTTTTGCAGATAATTTTTTCCCATCCAAGATTGTTGTCATAAAATTGCCTTTCAATTAAAACAATTATAGCAGAAAAAATAAATAGGTTTTGTAATCCGATTTATCCCTGCGGGAGGTTTAATCTGTAATAGAACTGTTTTATTGCATCCTGCACAACTTTTGAATCTCTTTCGATTGAATGCTGCAAAAGTGTTTCATCCATGGGGATTACGCCTAAAATATCCAAATCATATTTCTTGAGTAATTCGTAAACGGACACGATTTCCTTATTTTCGACTTTGTTCAAAACTACGCCGATTTGTCCGCCTGCCGAATACTTTGCGGAAAATTCCTCAATTCTTTTTGCGAGATGTGCCGATTCGTCGGTCGGATTTGCGATAATCAATGCAGTGTCAATTTCCACATCAACGAGCTGATTTAAGTATTTTAAATCGAATTCGCAGTCAAAAATTACAATGTCGTAGCGTTCGACTAATTTTACAATCGCATCGTTAATCTGTTTTGTAATCGGGCAGCGGCAGTCCTTTGAGGCAACAAACCACGATACTATTATGTCTACATTTTCATCCAGCGAAACAATAATGTCTTCAATTGCCCAGTCAATGTATTCCTGTTTGGTCATGTTTTCGGGAATTCCGGTCTTATATTCGTGCTTTCCGCTTCTTATCCCGTAAATCGTTTCTCTTATATCAAGCCCAAAACTATGTCCCAGCTCGCTTGCAAGGTCATTGTCAAAAAGCAAAATCGATTTTTCAGGATAAACTTCCTGAAAAAGCCTCAAAAATGCCTTTGTTATTGTTGTTTTACCGCTTCCGCTTTTTCCGATAATTGCAAGTTTTGTTGTCACTTATTTACCTTTCAATTTCCATGATAATTTTTTTGTCAAGCCCATGGCCTTTTCCGCCAATTCTGTTGTTAAAGAGCCTGCCCCGCAAGATGGTGTAACCATGCTGTTTTTTACCAATAAATCTCTGTCAATTCCTTTTTTAACCAAATAATCAATTGCCTCGTCAAATTTCGCAGCCATTTCATTTATGTCTGATTTTTCCAGAGCCTTTTTATCGAGGGTCGGAACTATGCCCCAGGCTATTATACCACCTTTTTCCAAAAACGGTTTTAGTTCTTTGGAAAAAAGACTCAAATTTTGAGCAAAAAAGTATCCGTCGAGATTTATTATGTCGACTCCGCTTTGGATGGGAACTGTCCAGTCGCATTTCCCGCAGCAGTGGATTGCACTCAAAGCACCTGCCTGCTTAATATTATCAGAAACCTCTTTGAGAATTTCGGTTACTTCTTTCTTCGAAATCGTTATGAATGCCGAGGTTCCGAGCTGTGAGAGTGAGGGTTCATCAATAAAAATTATTGCAGTGGTGTCTGAATTGGCTTTTTTAATTTCTTTTATTTGCCAGAGTGCTTTCAGGGTAAGCGTTTTTACAATAATTTCTCTCAGCGTTTCGTCATAGAAAGCACATTTGCCGTTTTTGTCCGTCAGAGTTGTTGCAAGTGTAAACGGCCCTACAATCTGGCCTTTGGCGTATTCGGGCTTTTTATTTTTTATTAATTTTAAAAACGGTCGAAATGTTGAGGAATTTTTTTCCGTAATTGCATATTTATCAAGCTTTTTGAAGTCTTCATCTAAAATGATTTCTTCATAGTCCAGAAAAAAATCTTCCAATTGTTCAAAAAATGCGTCGGTTTCGTTATCTAAATAAATCTTTTCTCCGTCGTTTGCAAGACCGGGGAGATTTTCCAGAAACTGAACAATCATGTCTTCATTTTTGTTAAATTTTGCCAGCTGAGGCCAAAAAGGGATTTCAAAATTGTCCTTAACTATTTGCATAGCAGTTTCAACATCTTTGTGAGGCAAAGAGCCGATTGCTAAACACCCTAATCTTAAATCATTATTTTTATTTTCCATAATCCACAATAGGGAGGGTTTGAGGGAAGGAAGTTTTGAGGGTTAGATATAAATATTTACAAGCTAAACCTTTAAACCTCTCGGCCTCTAAGCCTCTAAAGTTTCTTCTTCAATTTCTTCCTTAAGAATTTCAGACGCTGTAATGATGACGGCAAGTTCTGTTTTAACCTTAGAAGTTAGTTTTATAAGCATTCTGTATTCACCGATTTTGTTGATAGGAGCATTCAGAGAAACATTCTTCCTGTCAATTTCAATCCCTGACTTAGCCAAAAGTTCTTCGGTTAATTTTTTGGTTGTGATTGTACCGAACAATTTTCCGCTTTCGCCTGCTTTTGCACTCAATTCGAGTTTAATAAGTTTTTCAATTTCTTTGGCTTTTTCCAGAGCTTGTTGGTGTAATTTTTCTTGCTTAGCTTTAATTCTAACCAAATTTTGTTCACGGTTTTTCAAAGCACCGTCAGTAGCCATTTCAGCAACCTTTTGAGGCAGCAAGAAGTTTCTTGCGTAACCGTCTTTTACATTTATCAAATCCCCTGCTTCGCCAAGGTTTTGTACGTCTTTTTTAAGTATTACCTGCATGTTTGTCTCCTTTTATTCCGTCAGTGAAATAATCGTACTAAAAACATAAAAAAATGTCGAGGGCTTTATGATATTGGTTAAAATATGTTAAATTAATATATACTTAAACTTTTTTTTCTACATGTGTAATATATAATCAAGAAAGTTACAAGTTTTCTGGAGGAAGTATGAAAATTGCACCGATAGGTATCAAAAATACCCGAAAATTTACGGACAATAAATCGTACCATAAAAATGAGACTGCTCAATGCTATTCAAATCTAAATTATGCAAAGCCGAATTTGGTCAATCTTCAAGCTTATCGCACTAATATTTCTTTTGCAGGATTGATATTAAAGCCAAATTTGTTTAAGGAATTGGCGGCAACGGAGTCCAATCCGAATTGGCTGAAGCTAATTGCGAGAGAAGCTGAACTATACGTAAAACCTAATGATCTGAGGTCAGAATTTGAAAGAGATTATAACAGAATTTTACATTCAGACGCATACAACAGAATGATGGGGAAAACTCAAGTGTTTTCGCATCCCAATTCAGATGCAACAAGCACAAGAATTTCACATGTTAATCAGGTTTCCTCGGTTGCAGAAAACATTTCGGATTTCTTAGGTTTAAACACAAAACTGACTCGTGCAATCGCAACGGGACACGATTTGGGTCACGCTCCGTTTGGCCATGGCGGCGAAATGTCAATAAATAAGATTATGCAAGAGCAGGGGATAAAATCGGATTGCTGGAGGGGCAGTTTTTGGCATGAAAAAAACAGCCTTAGGTTTGTTGATGATATCGAAACGAAATTAGATCCGTATGGCTATGAAAAAAATTTAGACCTAACCTATGCAGTCAGAGACGGCATAATCTCTCACTGTGGGGAAGTAGATGAAAACGGACTGAGACCCAGAAAAGAATATGTGGATTTGCGTTCAATTGACAAAGGCAATAGGGTTTCTCCCTATACCTGGGAAGGCTGCGTAATGAAAATATCCGACAAAATCGCCTATTTGGGGAAGGATATTGAGGACGCTATAAATAATAAATTTTTACATCCGGATAAAAAAAATGAACTTATTAAATTGGTAAAAGAAAATACCGGCAAAAATTTTAAAGAAATTAATAATACTGTTTTAATAAATGAGTTCATTTCAGATTTATGTGCAAACAGTAATCCGCAAGATGGAATAGGCTTCTCGGAAAAAACTTTCAAACTTATGAATACCGTAAAAAAATTTAACTACGAAAGCATTTATTTTGCTAAAGATAAAGTTCAAGGGCCTTACGTAAATTTAGTTATAAATACAATATTTAATGATTTGAATGGCCTATACAGCGGCAAAAATACCTTGGCGAAATTGGAAAAAGAGAGAGAAACAAAACCACATTTGGCACAAAGTTTTAAAGATTGGCTGATAAAGTACTCTGATGCTGCACCTGAAGAAAGAGAAGCTAAAAAATTTGCAAATAAAGTCATTTATTCAATAGATAATCAGGATGACTATAAACTTGCCGCAATTGAATTTATTTCAAGCATGACCGACAGGACAGCCATAAAATCCTTTGAGGAAATTATATTTTTCGGCTAAGTTTTTCCTAAACCTCAATCACAGCTACGCTTTCTATGTGGTAAGTGTGGCAAAACATGTCAAACGGCTGGATAAATTCAACTTTTGCACCTTTTGCTGTTAGATATTTTAAATCTCGGGCTAAGGTTGCAGGATTACAGCTTACGTAAATAATCTTTCCCTTGCAAAGCCGTAATGCGTTTTCCAAACACGCTTCGCTGCAGCCTTTTCGCGGCGGGTCGAGAATTATCGCATCAAATTTGCGTTTTTTTGTAGCTAACTCTTTCTCAAAAAACATTTGCGTGTCCATATTATGAAGTTCAACATTCTTAATCCCGTTCAATTCAAGTGTTTCAGCTGCCAAGTCAACGGCATCTTTGTTTTCCTCAACACTTACAACTTTTTTGCAAATATCAGAAACGCTTATCCCAAAGGAGGTTACGCCGGCGTAAGCATCCAAGACAGTAGGAGCCCCTCTCCCCTGACCCTCCCCCTCAAGGGGGGTGGGAGTCAAACAAAAAGTCAACTCAATATAATCCCTTACAAACCCAAAAATATTTTCAGCACTTTGAGGGTTAATTTGAAAGAAAGTTTTCGGTCCGATTCTGAAAGTTTTATCCAAAATCCGCTCTTTTATAAAATCTTTTCCCGCAATCAATTCAGTGTTTTCCCCCATAATCACATTTGTTTTTTTTGAGTTGAAATTAACACAAACACCCGTTACCTCTTTGAAATTATCATAGATATTTTGTGCAAAATCCCTTAATTTTTCAAACATTTTTGTGGAATTAACAACCAGCGTAACAAGCACTTTCCCTGTTGCCTTTGAAACCCTTATTACGACGTGGCGTAAGTCACCTGCGTGTTTTTTCTCGTCAAAGCCTGAAATCGCATAATCAAAGGCGGAATTTCTTATAAATTCAATTATGCTGTCGCAGATTTCGGGCTGAATAGGGCAGTGTTTGATATTCACAATTTCGTGGGATTTTGGTTTGTAATAACCCGCCAAAATTCTTCTGGAAACTTTTGTTTGTGCAATCGGATACTGAACTTTATGTCTGTAATGGAGATTTTCGGGGCTTGCAATCGGTTCCTTGACCTCGATTTTTACCCCGCCGATACTCTTCATGGCATCTTCAATAATTTCTTTTTTTAATTGCAGCTGGTAATCATAATCGATAAACTGAAGCTGACAGCCACCGCAAACGCTGTGCATTGCACAAAACGGCTCAACCCGATGCGGGGATTTTTCAAGAATTTCAACAATTTGTCCGTTTGCCCAATTTTTGTTTAATTTAGTAATTTTTATTTTCAATTTATCGCCCGGACAGGCGTTTTCGACAAAAACAACCAGACCTTCATATCTGGCTATTCCGAACCCGAGGTTGGATAATTTCTCAACATCAACAATAATTTCGTCAGTGACTTTCATTTTTAAATCGTAGCATGAAATTAATCACTTGAAAAAAACTATTTAATGCAGTATAATACAATGTAAGACAAGGAGATACAAAAAATGACAAATAAAGCATTTTCTTTAAGATTGCCGGAAGAAACGAAAAATAAGCTGGCAATGATTGCGAAGGCAACCGGAAGAACAAAATCATTCATTGCACTTTCCGCAATAGAGGAATATGTTGACCTGCAAGCATGGCAGATTTCGGAAATAAAAGAGGCTCTTGAACAAATTAATAAAGGGGAAGTTATATCACATGAAGAATTAAGAAAAGAATGGAAGGAACGTCTCGGTGAAGGTTATTTGGACTAGAAAAGCTCAAATCGCATTGGATTCAATCTATGAATACATATCAGAAGACAATCAAGTTTTAGCCAAGAAAATTGTTACTCAGATATTCAACGCCGTTGAAACTACGGTTAAAAACTTTCCTCATATAGGACGTGCCGGTAATGTTTTTAGGACAAGAGAATATGTAATGCCGGAATATCCCTATATCGTGGTTTATACAGTAAAAAACAGTTGTTTGTATGTTCTTAAAATTATACACACCTCTATGAAATATCCCTAAAGTTTATTTTTTGCGATTTTAATTAAACAAATCGCGGATATTAATATTATCAAAACGCTTACGATTTGGGCGATGGGGACGCCATAAACGTTTAAAACACTGTCAATTCGGATTTGCTCGATTAAAATCCGTGCAATCGAATATAAAATTAAATATGAAAAGAATACTATTCCATCCCCACTTGTACGTCTTGCTGAACTTGTTTCAGCATCGCATTGTCGTTCGCTTTTGCGATCCTGAAATAAATTCAGGATGACGTTAGGAGGATTTTGAACAAGCCGCCTTACAACAAAAAACAAAATCAAAAATATGCAAACATCCAAAATGCTTTCATACAAAAATGTCGGGTGAAAGTAGCTGTACTGCATATAATCCAGCGGCCTTTTGCTAATCGGGATAAAAAGCTTTATAAAATTATTCGTCGGGAGTCCAAAGGCTTCCGAATTGAAAAAATTTCCCCATCTTCCAAGAGCCTGACCTAAAATTAGGCCGTAGGAAAAGATATCGCAGAGCTTTAGCACAGGGAGTTTGTGTTTTTTTGCATAAATAATTCCGCCTATAAGTCCTCCGATTATTGCTCCGTGGATTGAAATTCCGCCATGCCAGAGCTGTAAAATTTCAGAAGGATTTTGGGCATAATAATCGAAACTCAGCAGACAATAGTAAATTCTTGCCCCCAAAATAGCAAAGATTATTATGTGGGGTGAAATATTATAAATTACATCCGGATTAATTGTAGGATAGTATTTTTTTGTAACAAAACGGGCGGTCAAAATACCTACGCAAATAGAAGCAGCCATTATTATCCCGTAATAGTATACCGAAACGGAACCGACACTAAATGCGACATCTCCGGGCGAAGCAAACATTTCACTACTCTGCAGTCAGGGGTTTGTCTGAATACTTTAGGAGCTGCGTTTGTAAATATTTTATTTTTTCCTCAACATCCTGCTTGTCTTCTATGTTTTTACCTTTTTCAAGGTAAGCACTGTATGAGGCAATTGAGTCGTTCAAAAGCTTTGCTACCTGTACAGTTTCGTCTTTTGATAACTTTTTATCATTCTTTATTTCGTCAGAATTGACGGATTCTGTTTCTTTGTCCCCTTTGGCTTTTTCCTTAATGGTCCCGTCAATAATTCCTTTTGCATAATTTTCCTGAGCGACGGCAAGTGAATAATAGGTATCTGCGAAGTCAGGTTTAAGTTTTATTGCGTTTTGAAAAGTTTCAACGGCTTCGGGGTATTTTTCAGCTTGAGTGTAAGCTATTCCAAGATTGTAATGGGTTTCAAAAATTGTGCTGTCCAAATCTATGCTGGATTTTAAACGGCTGATTGCGTTTTCAAAATCGCCTTGATCTAAATAGGTTTTTGCCTTATTGTTAAGCTCTTGTACTGCAAGATTGTTAATACAAGCAGTTGAAATAACTGATACAAACAGTATTACTACAAGTAAAAATGCCTTTTTCATAACCTTCGCCTCCCTTTACCTTGTACGAATAATTCTATACCAAAATTAAATATTTGGCAATATTTCAAATTTACGTTACAATAAATAAGTGAAAAGTGAGAGGTGAGAAGTATTATTTCAATCTTCCCGCCAAGGAGTTACAATGTCAGACGATAAAGTTGTAAGGTTGGGTTCAAAAAGAGCCAAAAAAGCAGAACCAAAGCAAGAAGAAACAAACGAAGCCATTTACTGCAGTTTTTGCAAACGGCCCAATACTCAGGTCATAAAAATGGTTCAAGGGCCGGGGGTAAACATTTGCTCCGAATGCACAATGATAGCCGTTCAATACCTTATATTGAACGACAGAATGTTATCGGCAGATGCACAGATGATTTTGGACGCATTTTGGGGTAAAAGTAAGCGATAGCAAGCAGTTAGCGGAGAATAAGCGTATGGACGAGAGCCAGTTTAACAAACTTCAAATAAAAGCTGAAATTTTGACTGTTATATCCAAGCTTCAAACAAACCTTGAAGCAGCTAATATTGATGAAACTTTGGAAACTCTTAATAAACAAGAGGACAAGAAGTCGATTTTGGATGTTTTGGCAAAGGAGTTAATCAGGGCGAATGAGCAGAAGTCAATTCTGATATGTTTTTTGCTGCTTAAACTTTGCGAGAAAGAAAAAGTCGAAAATGCACTGTGGGAAGTTCTAAAAAATCCATCCGCCGCTGATTCCACAAAAACAATAATTTTAAATGTTCTCAAGGATATTGGCAACAAAGTGGATTATGACAAGCTGGAAGAATATTTTGAGAGTCCGAATGACGTTATTGACGCTGACACAAAAAAACTTTTGCATGTTGCGATAGTCAATCCCGAAGCCCAAATCGATTTTCTGGATTTTCTAAATTCTTTATCCGATTTAGACAAAACAATTCTTATTCAATCGCTCGGTGATGACTATTCCTCAGACGATTTAGCAAATATTTTGAACCCTCTGGTTTTATACAATCCGGCATGTGAATTGGGCAAAATCGCCGTTAATATTCTGGGTACAACCAAATCCCAACTGGCTTTGCATACTCTTCTGGATGCCCTTGAATTTGTAGAGGATGAAGAAACTATTGCCCTGATTAAAAGAAATATTTCAACATTGAAAATCGCAGGTGTAAGGGAAGATAACGCCATTGAGTTTTACAGCGGCATACTCTCGGCCTCAAAACCCTACTTGTCATATGCCAGTTATCCGGACGGGCATGGCAATCAGGCACTTATTTTTTCCAGAGAAAGAACCGGCGTTCTCGACACAATACAAATTGTCGCCGTTGTTGTGAACGATTCTGACGGGATTGTGGACTGTTTCGGGTTTAACGAAATTTCAAAAACGGAGTTTGAGAGAATTGTAGCAAGATTTTATAACGGCGATGAATATGTTTATATTAACTCTCCGGTTGTAAAGAATATTTTACTCAATGCGGAAAAAACAACCCGCAAATCCGGCGGGAAACTTTCTTATGAATACATTTGCTGGAAAACTCTTTTGTCCGATGTTCAGGCCGAGCCTGTGCCGATTGAGCTTATTTTGAAAACCGAATTTAATCAAGTTCCGATATCGGATGAGGATTTGGAAAAAATTTATATGTTTGATTTTTTGCAAAGATGGTTTTTGGATACGGATTACAGTGATGAATTCAGGTCAATGGCCGAGGGTTTGAATAAAAAATTTAGTGAGGATGACTTTAAAATTGACCTCGATAAAATTGTAAATGATAATTTGGAAAAGATTTTCACAATTGAACAAAAAACCCTTTTGGACAAAAGGATTTTGATGAGTGCGTATTTAAGGTACCTGTCGGTAGGGGCGTGGACTTCAAAAAGTGAGGCACAGCTTCTGTATTCGCTTTATTTTGACGAAAATAAAAAGTCCGAGCTGGCAAAGAATATTATCAGAAAAAGCCTTTATGAATATTATGTTTCACTAAAATTTAAGTATAAAGAAGAACACAAGATGACAAATATTTTTACGATGAGAAATAAGCCAAAGACTCTTGATTTAACTTCAAAACAGGTTGATTTGGCAATTTCGATGATAGAGAGCTTGTGGACAAATGCATAAGATTATGGCACTGGATATAGGAACTAAAAGAATCGGTGTTGCACTGAGCGATTTTTTGCATGTGCTTGCCACAGGGAATTGCTTGGTTGAGAGAACTCCGGAGGATAAGGCTGTTGAAAAAATAAAAGAAATTGCCAAAGAAAATAAGGCGGCAAAAATTATTGTCGGCGTTCCTTTGAATATGGACGGCACTCAGGGGTTTCAGGCTGAAGATTGCTTGCAGTTTGCAAAGAATTTTCAAAACGATTTTGAGGTGATTTTTGAAGATGAAAGGTTGACCTCAGAACAGGCGGAGGAAAATTTAAGAAATCGCAACATTGACTTTAGAAAAAACAAAGGATTAGTTGATATTGAAAGTGCTTGTATTATACTGGAACAATATATGTCAAGATTAAAAAAGGAGTAAACAGACAAATGAGTAAAGAAAAAGAAGAAGAAAAACAGTTAATCGAAACTATTGACGAAGAGGGAAAAGTCGTCAATTTTGAATTGTTTGATATTGTTGAATTTGAAGAAAAGGAATACGCCCTTCTGCTTCCTGCAGAAAGCGACAACGATGATGATGAAGTTGTTCTTATGCGGTTAACAAAGGATGGCGAAGATTACCTGTTTGAGGCAATCGAGAGTGATGAAGAATTTGACAAAGTCGCCGAATATATTGAAAGTCTTACTGACGACGAAGAATAAAGTTTTTACAATAGGCAAATATGTTTGAAAAATTCACCGAAAAAGCTATAAATGCTATTACAGAGGCACAAAATCAAGCCAAATTAATTAATAATGCTTGTGTACAGCCCGAACATCTTTTGTTGGCTATTGTTAAACAGTCAAAGGGAATCCCCTTAAAGCTTTTCAGGATGTACGGAATTAAGTTTGAAGAAATTCAAAAAGCGGTCGAAAATCGGCTCAGGTTTGAAAAATCGGAAAAAAAGCTGCAAAATCTGCCTTTTAGTGACGAATTTAAAGATTTATTAAAAAACTCTCTTGATTTAGCGAATAAATCAGGCAACAGCTATGTTCTTTTCGAACATTTGTTTCTGGCAGTCATAAACGATAAAATTTCTTACAATCGCCGTATATTAGAGAATTTTGGCTTCGATTTTGCCAATTCCGAAGAAATTTTATTAAAACTTGTGCAGAAAAAAACGAAAAAGCTTTCGCATCCCGAAGTGGAAGAATCGAAGGACACTGAAAATCATTATTTGAATGCGGATTTTGCGTTTGAAGGAACCGAGTCCGTCTTTGAGAAGGCGTTTTACAAGCTCTCTGCGTCAAATTATGAAATGCTCGGGACTGAGCAGATTATATCGGCAATTTTAGAAGGTGAGCCGGACACTGCAAAAATTTTGGAAGAAAACGGCATCAGGGTTGATAATTTCAGGGAGGCATTATCTGAATATTCCTCAAGAGAGGCTGAATATAACGAAAAACACTTAATTTTTACCCCGAGTGCTTTTTGCATGATGAATTTGGCTTCGCAAACGGCGAAGGAGCTTGGCTCATCGCAGATTAGACCAGAACATATTATTTTGGGATTGTTGAAGGCGAAAAAGGGAATTGCTTATGATATTTTAAAAAATTTAAATATAAATGATGACGACCTTGCACACAGCGTTTTGAAACCGATTGAAAAGCAGATGCCTCAGGCACTCACGATTTTAAGGCTTGCGAAGCAGGAGGCCAGAAGGCTTGGAAGGAATGTTGTCGGAACGGAAATGTTTTTGCTTGGGATTATAAGCGAAGGAATAGGAGTCGGATTTAAGGTCTTGAATGATTTGGAAATCAACCTGAAAGACGCACGGCAAGCTGTTGAAAAGCTTATCGGGTACGGGAATGAATATTATGATAAGGAAGTTATTTTTACAAAACGTGCAAAGAAAATCCTTGAAACTGCGTGGCTGACTGCTAAAAAATATAACCAGCCGAGAATTTTGTCCGAACATTTGCTTTATGCAATCACAACGGAGCCTTCCTCTGTTGCCATGAAAGCTTTGGCCCAGCTGGGAGTGGATGCTCTGGAAATCAGGCAGGGAATTTTGAAGGGCTGAGAAGGGTCGATTGTCTTAAAGGCTTAAGGGCTGAATGGTTATAAGTTTATCAGTCGATAAGTTGATAGGTCGAAGGGTTGAATGGTTGAGAAGGTAAAAGTAGGTTGGGCTTTGGCTGACCCCCTCCCCCAAGTTTATATTTGCAAAATTGTTATTCTTCCTCCCCCCTTGAGGGACTCTGCCGAACAAAACGATTAAGTATCGTTTTGTGAGAGGTAACGGCGAATTTTGAAACAAGC
>Ga0172381_10001418_pt1 | contig 28284 bp, 53 predicted proteins | sample Leawel6488metaG_FD_119754 | JGI IMG/M metagenome (GOLD analysis project Ga0172381, IMG submission 119754) | Leachate microbial communities from a municipal landfill in Southern Ontario, Canada - Leachate well 64-88 metaG | ecosystem: Engineered > Solid waste > Landfill > Unclassified | place... | reverse complement strand
TTTAGATATATCCCAAGCGGATGAAATATTCCCGGATCTGAGAACCGCTATTCGACATGCCCAGTTATATGAACACGAGTATGGTCTATATTTTATCCTCCTTGATGAGGAATAGACCAAAACCTTTATATAGTATTAGATACATATGGTGGTACTATGCAAGTTAAATTGAAGGTAGAGCTTACGTATTTTCCCCACAATGGGGAATTATTGATATCGATACCTGATCATATCGCTAGTGACTCATATGCTAGGCAATGTTATATTGATGCTATTATACATGGCATGTTCAAAGTTCATACTGAGATAATTAAAAGGGAATTCGCAGAACCCGAGGTCGATACATGGTGTAAATATACATTCGATATCTTTGATGCTAATTCAAATGTAGAGTTCCCGTGTTTTACACAATTACCAGATTCCAATGAGCGTGGATTAGAATATTGGCTTTGGGAGAATTATACTAATGAAATGTCATCGGCTCTGGATTATTTTGAATCGAAAAATTGCTATGGTAATGCATATATAGAGGTATCCAGAAGGTTTCAAGCTGGTTGGACTGTGATAATTAGGAGGAAAACCCGCAATGAATAACGATATGCAGGAATGTCTAAACTGTATTATTATTTTATTGGCATATTTGGTAATAATACTATCAGTAATATTGTCATTTGTTGTTCTAACCCGAGTGTGATAACTACGATAGCATATGTGTTGAGATGGATAATGGTTATACTGTCGTTTGGGGGAGCCCTGTTTGTAACGTCTACTGCCCCTTTTCGACGGCTATTAGGATTCATATTTTGGACAATTTCAAATACGTATTGGGCATTGGATGGATTCATGCGTGATGATCCTAGTATGGGATCAATGTATGTCGCTTTCCAGTGCTTCAATATAATGGGAGTATATAATAATTTTAAAGCATGGAGGAATGATGAATAGTGGTAAAAATAAGATCCCCGTATCCGGGAATTACATGGGATGAAAAACGCCAGAAATGGAAAGCGCAAATCACGGTTGGCGGGAAGAAGTATCATCTAGGTCGGTTTGTCGATGAGTGGGAAGCTGCTCAGGCCTATTCAACAGCCAAAGCTTTGAAAGAAGTATCCGTAAAAACAATTAAGAAAGACCGCTTTTTAGATCCTGACCAATGTAGAGTAGGTATTCTGGATATCGAAACTTCCGGGTTAAGATCCGATTTCGGGATATGTTATTGTGCCGTTATAAAGACCTTTGGAACCAGTGAAGAATGTATCTTCCAGTTGCCATTAGAACATGATAGCATATTTATGGAAGAAAAAGAAATGATAACGGATATAAATAATAGTATAAATACATATGATGGGATAGCTACATTCTATGGTTCCAAGTTCGATATCCCGTTTCTGAGAACCCGAAGCTTTATACATGGTTTAGAACCGGTTTCGAAACTTCCTCATCTCGATATGTACTTTACGATAAAAAGTACCGTTAACCCGTCTACGAGAAGAATGGACCGGATAAATGAGCTACTCCGGATATCTAATCCAGATAACTCTCCAGTAAAGACGCGAATAGATATCCATGAGTGGAATAAAATATTGTTGGATCGCGATAAGCAATCATTAGGGTATATCGTTGATCATTGTGATAAGGATGTCGATATCCTTGAGAATATCATGGTTGAATTCCGGGATTTTATACCGGAGAGAATTACAAGAAAGTGAATTAGGAGGTATTATAAATTTGACTAAAATCGATTGCGGGCGGGTACCATCAAAGGTAATCAGTTCGTCAAAGGCAAACTGCAACGGTCTCAGAGAGCGTGTATGGAAGGCTGAAGCCCGGATCAAGGAGCTTGAAGCCGAATTGACGGAAATGCACAACAATGCACTAGAAGTAGCCGGGTTTCTCGCAGAAAAAGAGAATTTGGAGGCCGCCTTGGTGGAAGAGCGAGCAAAAGTGATCATGCTCATTGAAAAATTAAAATTAGTTGCTAACGATCCTAATTGGCAGTCAAAGGGGTTAGAACATGATTTCGATTGGTATATGACCGAAGCTAGAAAAGAAATCGCAATCATCGAACCAGATGACCAACATCGCTGAAGGGGTAGTAAAACCTGGATATGTTTGTGTTTGGATAGATTAGGAGGATATAAATATGGACAGATTATTTGTGCCACTAAATAAACATTGGTACGATATGTTTAAATCCGGTGCGAAGGAATGGGAGGTGAGGGGCCTTTGTTCACGATTTAATCGGCAAACTGTGAGGGTTGGTCGATTAGTCGAACTTAGGAGAGGGTATATGAAGGAAGGCGCTTTATGGGGAAGAATTATAAATGAATTTATAACGGATAACATTTATAATATACCCATAGATATAGCAGCTAAAACATTCCCGATATCCGCAGATAGTCCATTGTGGGAGGAGATACTAAAATATAACTTAAAATATAGTGAGTTCATAGTATTTAAAATAGAATTAATCTAAATTAAATAAAACGGGGCTGATAGAATGGGTAAGAATAAGAATAAGCATATTAAATCCAGTAAAAAATATTACAAGGACAAACACAATTCCAGAGGTGATATGTCGGCCCGAGAATATTATAGGAAAAGTCATGCTGCTGAGTTTGAAAAATACGAGGATTTCACTAATCAAGAACTCCGATTCATGGCTATGAACCTCCTGGGATTCGAATGTGTTCACTGTGGAATCACAGATGAGCGTATTCTTCAAATAGATCACGTATTTGGTGGCGGATCAGAGGAACGTCGCAATATAGGTGTCCGTGGTATCTATATAAAGATCCTGGAGTCGAATGGATACGGATATCAATGTCTTTGTGCAAATTGTAATGCTATTAAACGAATAGAAAATCATGAGGAGTGATTCATAATGTACCATTCGATAGATTGCGACGATGACGAAGATTGTGAGTGTGGAATGCAGGAGATAATATCTGTTGACGAGTATGGGGCAGTTGCATGTCCCGCATGTGGTAAGAGTGATGGGACTGATGCAATAGCCTATTATTCTCATCATATTGGAAATTTCATAATAGTATTCCGCTGTTATCGATGTGGATGGATGCTGGATATGAAAAATTCATGTTTTAGGGAGATGATTAGTTGATATTGAAAAATGATACTCCGGAATACGAATATCTCTATCCCGGACCCGGAAGAGTATATAAATATCGGGGTGAATATTACCCCGGTATAACCTCTGTACTTAACGGTTTTAAAATTAAGAAATCGGATTGGGTACACGATGCCGCAAAGATTGGTACTATCTGCCACAATGATATTTCAAAGCGGCGGGACGGTAAGGCTATTGACAAGGAGATAATGATATGGACAGTACCACAGAAAGAGGTTTATGCAGCTATACGCCGATTTCGGCAAATGTGGGCTAGGATCAACGTTACGCCTATAGATGTCGAAATACCCATTATATATGCAGATCCTGATAATAAGTATATCCGCTATTCAAGTAGGATTGACCTGATTTATAAACAGGATGGATATGGGGTGTTATCAGATATCAAAACCGGTAACTGGTATGATCACTACCCAATGCAGTTAGCCGCCGCTTATCAGGCCGTAAAAGATGAATACGACATACAGAGATGTTCTATTTTGCGGTGTGATATAAATCTGGATAGGAATCCTGATGCAATCCCGGAGGTGATATTATTCGATATACCAGCAATAGAAGAGTTGATACCGGAATTTAACAAGATGTGTATCGAATACAATAAACTATTAGAGAAATGGATAGCTAATTTCAAGGAGGAAAAGTAAATGTGGCCATTTAGTTATAGTATGGATGATAATATGGATTGGGGATATTTAAAATTGTGTATTTCGGATTTGGAACATCAGATTACCGGACTTAATCAGAAGATATACGATTTAGAACATAAACCAGATTATGTGAATATTGATTCATATAAAAGGATAAAATTGGAGAATCTTCGAATCAAGGTTTATATTCATATACTTGAAAGCATGCTAGGGGATGCTGAGGTCAAAGATGCGTTAGCCGAATTTAGATCCACTGTTGATTTCATTGAGGAAGAACTACAACGACAATATATTGTGGACCAAAAGCCTTAAATAGTATGGGGTATAATGTATGGGTATGATATCAAAGGATGATGTAAAGTCCAAGCTATTAGCACGTTTAAATAGTAGCATTGGGTATGGACTAGATATGGATTTTGTAATAGAGCAATTCATAGAGGAAAATAAAATCTGTCCCTCTATGGTTTCTGAGATATTACATGAACTGGGCGAAGAGCATACCAGGCTTGATGATGGCAGGGTACTAATCCCGGCTACGGAAACAAGGTATTGCCCTCTTAGTGAACAATATTCAGGTGAGCTATGGGCACATAAACATTTACATACTGGAGCTATAAAGTGTGGAAAGAAGGTGATATTATGAAAACTATAAGTGAATTAATAGAAGAGTTGCATAAATGGGATATGGATCTCTACTATGATATAAAATCAGGAATGTCAGCTATCAAAATGGTGCTAGATGCAATAGCTAACCGCGATTGGTATGTAGCATTATCACATATTCGACACTTTGGTAAATGGCAGGCGGTGATAATTACTGGTGACGATGAGGATCAGGTTCATACCTCCGGGTATTCAGAATCACCCCTATGGGTGTTGCTAGATGTTTATCTTGTTGCAGTAAAACCTGAATGGACTCGTGAAGAGTATGATCCCGAGTGTGAATGTGAATGCTGTAGTGCCTCAGTAAGATATGATCCCGAGGTCGATGGGGTATGTGATGAACCCGATGATGAAACAGATAGGATAACTGGTATAGAGGAACAACTTACCAGCATAGACCGAAGGTTGGCCCGGCTGGAATCAATGTTGACGAGAGACCCTGTTGCGGTACACCTACAATATACAGCGGGGTAAGATAATGTACCTATATGAAGTATACCACGAAGAGAAGGGTAGTATCATCAAGACCGAGAGTGGACAATGGGGGTATTCGAGAAACGGTGCTTATATATGGGTAGGCCCGAGTTTGACGGCTATTGTTAATGATTTGCACGATCATCCGGACTTTAATGAGTTGAAGCTCCGGAGAACGGGTAGTGTTTACTATGACACAATGTGAGCAACAGAGCAAGGTAACAAAGATAGAGTTGTTCTGTGAGAATTGCCTGTCGCGATGGTATGGTAAGCCCTACTACGATAGGACATGTCCAATTTTGCGGGTATGATTCCGTGACCGAGGAATGGCCCGATGTTCGGCTCTATCATGGAGGAATAAAATGATAAGTATTGAAGATAGTAATGTAGGTCTGGAATTTGATGTTAATCTGGAATTCGATGAGTTCGAGCAGTTTCTATTAGCGGATTTTTGGCCAGGATCATCTATGATGGTTAGAATATCGCCAAAGCTGAATACAGATGTCCTTAGTTTGTCGGATGATCTAAATCGGTACAAGTTGATAGGTGCGGCTGGAACCTGGAAGTATTCCAGGTCATTCTTCCCGTAAAGTATTTATAGTATGAGAGACATGTATAGGTATAGTGGAGGCAGAAATATGGATGAAAAATCAATATTGGTTAAACTTGTGGTAAACGGTGTCAAAGATTATTTTGATGCCGCGATTGCATCAGTGGGCATTGATGAGAAGGAAGGTAAAAGGATCTATGATAGCTATTTTGAGCATGTGGTCAAGGTCGGTGATCCCGGTACAACGATGATACGGACAATGGAATATATCCGCGATCTACCACCGGAAGAGGTGTTCGTTATCGGGCATATAGTGACACTGAGTCTGATAGTTGGAGTATTGGAGTAGTGTATATGAATAGCGATACAATAGCAAAACTCCAGTACGCGTTTACTGGAATAATGAGTATTGACAACGATGAAGTTGAGGATATCTATACTCGATATAGAGAAGCGGTAATTGGCGCAGGCCCCGATAAATTGGTAGAGTCTACGATGGCATTTGTAGACACATTATCTCCTAGGGAGGCAATGGTGCTAGGTCATATTGTGACAACGATTTCCTTGGAGGGCCTTATCTTAATGGAGCCATAACATGAAAAGTATTGATATTTTTTGAGATTGGGGTGCTATAATGAAAGAAGCTATGTATTGGTATAATATTGATGAAAGTCGGGTTAACTGTATATTGTGTCGTAGGGCTTGTGTAATACAAGAAGGTGAAACTGGATTATGTGGGGTTTATAAAAATATAGATGGAAATTTATATTCCATGAACTATGGTATAGTATGCGGTATGAATGTGGAGAGGCTCGATAAACAACCGATTTCATTTCATCCGGTGCTATCAGGTGACTCCAAAACGCTTGTAATCGGCAGTCCCGGATGTGATTTAACCTGTAAATTTTGTATCAACGCCGATCAATCTCAGGTGAAAGGCAGATCAATAGATGGACTGGAGATTGATATAGACTTATTAATAGCTTATGCTAAGGATTCTGGTTGCGAAAGTATTACCTATGCATACACTGAGCCAACCGTATTCTACGAATTCATGCTAGATATTGCTATGAGTGTAAAGGAAACAACTAACTTAAAAAATGTAGTTATCAGTAATGGATTTATGAGTAAATATGTGATCGGTGATTTAGCTTCTTATATAGATGCTGTTAATATAGATTTCAAGGGTAATCTCAAATTTTATGAAAAATTATGCGGGATATCAGAATTACCGTTAGACAATATATATCAATGGTCCCGAGTTAATGATGTTCATACTGAGGTAACAACCCTTGTTATTCCGGGATGCAATGCGGATTATACCCAATTAAAAGAAATAGCTATGGGCATTGCGTCGATTGATAAAATGATACCCTGGCATCTCACAAAGTTCTATCCAGCATACTTAATGAAATATGTACCGATAACTACTGATTATGAACTAGCTGTTGCAGAATCAGCCGGACGGTTCGCAGGTCTTGAAAATATCGAGGTGTGGTATTAGATCGAAAAGTATATATCATATGAGTACGTATATGGTAGTAGGGAAAATGCTGTGAGGCATTAAGCCCTACCTATGGAGAGATTTAATATGGAAAAAGGCGATATCGTAACGGTAATAGGTCAGTTTGACGTAGAACAGTACCCCTATGCTACAGTGGGGTGGATAGATCAGATAAACGCGACAGTAGGGGCTCAGGGTGTAGTTGAGAAGGAGCTAATAGGCGAAAGGCTCTTAGTGGATCTAGGAGATGGCATCAAGCATGTATATGAGGAGGTACATCTGAGCAAGGCCTAATATTTTTTAGTTATTTTTAATTTTATTGGAGGTTATTATATGTCAAATAATAATTCGAAAGATATAATTTTCTTTATTATAGGCGGAATTATTGTATCATATATTGCAAGTTATTTTATAGGTGATACATCTATATCAGTTGGTGATATGATAACAGCAGTATCTTATTTTGTGATTAGAGATATGTATATAATTTTCGTTGCTATCATAGCCTCGTTTATAATAGGTGAAATATTAAAATGTAGTCTAGAATATGCGTGGTCAAAGCTTAACCGAAAAGTATAAATACAATGAACACATATGGTGGAGTAGAGGAGAATTAGAATATGTTCGAAATAGGTAATAAGGTAAAGGTTGTAAAGGCATTTGAGGAAAATGATGATATAGAGTGGATGCCAGAGATGGATAAAACAATTGGCCTGATCGGAGTAGTGGATGATGTTTATGATGATCCCTATGAAGTGGGAGTCATATTCCCGAGGTCCACTGTAGTGATAAATAAGGATGAGATATTCAATGTTAATGGATATCTGTATTTGCCGGAGAGTTTGGAACTGGTGGAGGAGTAAATAAAATGTCAAAATTCAAACATGGTGATAGAGTTAAAGTCGTAAAGCCTTTTACGAATGCGGATTTCCCGGAGGGGTACACCGAATGGATTCCGGAAATGGATGAAACTGTAGGTATGTATGGGGTAGTTGATTTTGGGTACGATGGGGATCATTATGGAGACGATGGAGCAATTGCCGTAGACCTGGATAATGGGGATTCTTTCGCATACCATGAGAAGAGCCTGGAATTCATTGCATAATCCAGTATTAATATTTTTTAGGTGATTATGATGAAAGTATTAAAAACGAATACGACAATAACATTGGATCAAAGTGAGATTATGTTCGCGACGGATGCTGGTATCATGCGGAACAAAGAAAATCGGCACGCGGGACATAAATCATCTGTGACTGGTGACTCTCGTGCATTAGATATCCAGGGGGCTAGAGCTGAATATGCAGTTGCAAAGTATTTCTCGCTGCCCTGGAGCGGTAGAATATTCCAGGCTGGTGAACTAAGTGAATGGCGGGCCAAAGGTGGACATGATGTAGGCCCACTTGAAGTTAGGAGCACTATATATAGGCCCAGGCTCAACCATATGCCCATGTTCAAGACGGATACAAAGAACGTGCCATATACCTTTGTGATCGTCCATTCGCCTGAGAAATACGAACTTAGGGGATGGGTATGGGGTCGCGATGGTATGCGGAATGCTTACTGGTATGATCCCGCTCGATTTAATCAGCCGTATTATTGTGTTCCGTTGCACATACTACGACCAATAGTGGATCTGGCATATCTTATTAGTAAGGGAGGTATAGTATGAAGAATTACATAGAAATAACGTGTATAATTTGGAGTGAACTGAATTATCTATACGAACGCAAGTATATTCCTAGTTTTATAGAAGAGCTGGTATGGAAACTTGCGTCTAGATGCACATGCCATAAGTGTAGTGCGTTTAAAAAATGCTATGATATCAGGTAGTGTTAAATATGAAGCTTGATGCCGTTATCGAAAAGCTTAATGATGCGTTACGAATTTTAGAGGAAGAGAAAGCTAACAAGAGATCGATAATATCAACACCCGGACCTACAATGAGATGTTCGTATTGTAGTGCTACGCTGGGAGAGATCGTATATCGATCAGTAGGATATGATGGGTATTGGTTTTGTTGCCAGTCGTGTAAGAACGCTATGGAATTGGATATGAGGCTAAGACAAATGGATAGGGGACGATAAATGACCGATAAAGTATTTTTGGTAAGTATTCCTATTGCCGGATCAATCGAAAGATATATAAAGGCAGAGAATGAAGAGGATGCTATAAGCGCCGCTATGGATGATGCATGGTCCAACGGGGTTTTCACCAGAACCAAAACTCGAAATGGATGGGAATGGATAGACTTAGACGTATATGAGAAAATTGTCGAGGGCAATTTTGTGTATATCGATGTATATGAGGCTACAGCTAGTGAATCGGATATGAGTATGAAAGAGTATGAAGAATACTATGCTGGTATGGATGAGGATGAGTAAGATGGCTCGCGTTACTAACCCTGATGCTATCAAAGTCGCCGCGAAGTGGTGGGCCGATCAGCTACGGGAGACAACATTTGATAATGGGGTTCCAGAACACAATGCGATGGTGGCTATGATCCAAGCACGTATGCTCCCCATATCAGAGGAGACCATCCAAAACTTTCAGGGAAAATTGGAGACTGCGATTATGGGAATGGATTGGCCTGTTCTGTCGGTTGATTACCATCCCGACCAGATTTTGATAGAGATAGGCGAATCGGTAGGAATAGATGTCGAATACCGACTGCCTTGGAAAACCAGTATGATAATAAGAGATGATCTAGTTGAAGTAGGGAAAGGCTATGCGACCCCCTATAAAACAATATACAAGAGGAGGAATGAATAAAATGCTACCACCTATGAGAATACGGTTTGAAAAAACTGTATGGACAGAAAATGGCACAGAGATGTATGGATATAGATTTTTGGGGGATGATGATGTTCTTTCATCGGAGTGTATCGGAGCTGCATTAGATGAATATGTACGAGGCCCATATATATATTCTGTGATGCGGAATTCTATTATCGCCAGTGATACACGTAAAAAATTTTATATCTTGTTACCAGGTGATAAGGTAACGAGAAACGAATTCAGGACAATACAAAAGATAGTTCATGAAGCTGGAACGCGACTTGGACAAATTAGAAGAAGGTTGGCATGGACCGGAATCGAGGAGATAGTAGAATGAAGGTAAGTGTCGGTGACATGGTAAAGGTTGTAAAAGTATTTGAATCAGATTGTCGTATATTGTGGATACCAGAGATGGACTCTACAGTAGGTAGAACCGGATTGGTATTAGAACTGTATGGTGATGACGATATATATTGTGTAAAACTGGATAATGGTGAAGAGTACTGGTATATTGATGTATCGCTGGAAAAGATTTAAATTTTTTATATTTTTAAAGGTGAATATCATATGATGAAATATGTGGCATTTGGATTGTGTACTGTATTGTATATGATAGTAATAACTTATATAGCAACGTTGGTAGCGGAAGCTGGATTAATAGCAGCAACTGGATTAATCGGGGTATTGTATGGGGTAGTTGCTATGATGATATTAGCCAGGAGATAATTCTAGATGCAATGGCAAATACTGGATGTGGGATATACTCTTTTGAGGGATGAAGCTGTTATACTGATTTACGGGAAATCCCGCAATGGAGAATCCCGTATTTTTAGAGTATTGGGTTTTACGCCGTACTTTTATGCAAATCCCGAGATCGAATTTATTGACATCAATTCACTTATGCAATATATTAATGATGATTGTGATCTAGGATACACTGTTGAGATTGTAGATCGATATCTACCAATGGGTTATCAAGAGCATCCTACGAAATTATTCAAGGTACATTATACTAATCCTAGAGATACCAGGAAATTCAGGGAATCCATTGTGAATAATGGTTTTGCCTCAGATATTTATGAAGCTGATATCCTTTTTAAGAATCGGTTTATGATGGATCTCGGGCTTCATGGTATGGGGTGGATGGAAGTCCCGGGATTCAACATCCGCTACGATGAAATAAAGCCCATCGACGTTGATTATGATATGAGCTATAGGCTCATGGGATTTGATATTGAGTGTCTGCCTAAGAGGAACGGTGGTATGCCAAAAGCCGAAGATAACGACCCAATTATTATAATTTCTATGGCATTTGATCCACCTTATCAGGGTCAGGATTCTATTGTACTTACTGACAAGGAATATTCTGAGAAGTGCCTGTTGAAACAGTTTCTAGATGTTATCAAAGACTATGATCCCGATTTCCTGATTGGATACAATATAAACGAGTTCGACATACCTTATATTGATGCCAGATTAAATTATCATTCGATTTATAACGATATCGGGAGGAATAAGAGAGGATGGTTTATCAGGCAGAATCTGGAGAAAAACACTATCGGGATACCCGGAAGAATCGTGGTTGATTTGTTGCCTTTAGTTAAAAAACATGCTAACCCTACTGAATACAAGGATCTGAAGCATCCTTTGAAATTACATTCTCTGAAGCATGTGTCTGAGCAGCTATTGGATATCCATAAACTTGATGTAAAACCTTCTCAAATGCGTTCGATATGGGAGAGTGATAATTATCAGCCCATGATTGATTATGCAGAACGTGATGCTGTACTGATGATCGAGTTGTACCATAAGTTGCAGGTAGTCGATAAATATATAGCGTTATCACAGGCATCGGGGGCCTTACTTCAGGATGTTATTTCAGGTGGACAGACATCCATGATCGATAACCTATTTATTAGGCAATTTCAAATGTTTAATCGTGTTGTTCCTATGAAAGGATCATGGGACGATTCCGATGATTTGGATGATGAAAATACAAAATACGAAGGAGCTATTGTGCTTAAGCCAAAGATAGGGCTACATGAGAATATAGGTATCTTAGATTTTAAATCTCTTTATCCATCTATCATGATTGGGTTTAATCTGTCACCAGATACCATTTATTATGAGGAAGGCATAGCAAAATTCAAGGATAAATCAGAGATGGTTGGTATAATTCCTGTAATTTTACAGGATTTGTATGATCGTAGATTTATATATAAAAAGGCTATGAAGAGCACAACTGACAAAAGGGAGAAAAGTTTACTTAATTTGAAACAATATGCTATGAAAATTCTTTTGAACTCAATATATGGATACTTTGGGTACACTAAATCTCGATTATTTGAGGTATCTATTGCGTCAAAGGTCACTGAAGAGGGTAGAAATGCTCTTACACTCACCAAAAAGGTAATCGAAGAATATCCAGGTTGTCGCGTTATCGCTGGCGATACCGACTCAGTATTTATAATATCAGATTTATATAAAGATTTTAATTCTATGGTTGAGTTTGGAAAGGTTATACAAAAGAGGATGGAGGAGCTCCTTCCCGATCCAATGTCACTGGCATTTGAGGCCTTTGGTAGTCGGGGGTTCCTGCAAGCGAAGAAGAGGTATGCTATCCGAATAACCGAAGATGGAAAGAACTACACAATGAAATATCGCGGGATTGAGACTAGAAGGCGGGATTGGTGCCAGTATACCGAGGATACACTTGCTAGTACCCTTGAGATGCTCCTCATGGATGGAGATATCAAGAAGGCTGGAGAATATGCTCATGGTAGAATAGAGCGAATTAGGGGCCTTAGGAACGTCTCTGATGATCCTGAGCTAATGGAGCAACTAATACTTACTAAAAAGTGGTCCAAGCCCATTGACCAGTACAAAGTAAAGATGATGCATATTGGAGCAATTCAACGGGCATTAGAAAGAGGTGAGACTGAGTATAGTTTAGGTGATAGGATAGCTTATTATGTGGTTGATAAATATAGAAACGTTGCAGATTTTATTGAGTCGGATAAGTCGAAACCTAGTGATCTGGCGTCAGGAAATACTGAGATCGTAGAATATGTAATTGAACATAATATACAAATTGATAAAAATTATTATATAGATAAACAACTATTACCGCCGCTTTCCAGAATATTCGATATCCTACAATACGATGTTAACAAGGGTAAGTTCATGGTGAAACAATTTACATTGGAGGATTTTTAAATGGTGTATAATCCGGAATATCAAAAAAAATATCGTGAGAAAAATAAAGATAAACAAAAACAATATCAAAAACAATATTATGAAGAACATAAAGACGAACTAAAATTGTATCGTGAAGAACATAAAGATGAAATAGCAGTAAGACAAAAAAAATATCGTAAAGAACATAAAATTGAAAAAATAAAATACGATAAACAATATTATGAAGAACATAAGGATGAACTAGTAGTAAAACGACAAAAATACCGTGAAGTTAATCCAATACGTTCATGGGCAAGTTCAACGTTAACTAGCCATAGACGTACTGGATTTATTGTCGATATCGTAAGAGACGAATTAATATCATTAGCAGAAAGAATAGAATATTGCCCCATATGCGGTGTAAAATTTGACTGGTGTGGAAATAAAGGTAGAACTTTATCGAATAGTCCATCTTTAGATAGGCTGAATAACGGAAAAGAATTAAATATTGGTAACATTGATATAATTTGTTATAGATGTAATGTATCTAAACGAGATAGAACTCTGGATGAATTGGTGATTTGGAATCAACAGTGCATCGATTACGTTAAAAGGGTAAAACTTGAAAGAGGTTTATAAATGTACTTTGCAATATTAGATAGATATGTGGAAACAGTTTGTTCAATATGGTTGAATGGAATCTCTGAAGAATTTATTGGCTCTATTAAATGTGTTACTATTGTTACAACCACACTTGATAATGGTATGGTGTTATCAAACGATGCTATATTAGCAATATTACCACATAAGGATGATGAGTGAACCGATAACTTTATATAGTATTAGGTACATTAGTAATAGGAGGTAAAAATATGGTACAAGGGAAAAGAAAAAGAAGCACGAATTTTCATAGTAAGATAGTGGACATACTCTGTCCAATGTGTGATAGATTTGGATTAGATTGTAAAGGAGAAAAGACCCGAGTTCTGAATTGTATTTTGGCATTTAGGAATTATTATATGAGAACCGAAACTGAAAAGGTAAAACGAGCAGCAAAACATTTGCCTATATGCCAGAGGTACGTAGATGATGATATGGAGTGGATTTAAATATGAAAATAAGAATAATGGAATATGATGATCCGTTTTGCCATGATCCCGATTGCGAGATTTGTGGTTTATGCAGAGATGCAATCGGAAAAACGTTTGATATCGATGATGAACTAAGTTTTGGTGGTATGTTTGCTGTTATGTATAAAGGAGAAATATTGTATTTTCTAGCGGAGGAAGTTGAAATATGCCAGTAACTTTTACGGGAAATATAGAGGTATCCGCTGTTGATAATATTTTTCATTTTGATGTAGTTGATAGCGAAACCGGAGCATCACTGGTAAAGTTTTTACAGAGCCTAAAAGAAAGATATCCAGATATAACCCTGGTCGTTGAGGTATTCGCTGTTGAATATGAATCAAGTACGGGTAAACCATTTGCTGTAATACGAATGGATGGTTATGATGCAACAGCCGATTATGATGATGAGACTGTGGAATATGATGATTGAGGTGGACAATGGAGATAAGAGCTAGGACTGTAACCGAAGCATGGCCCAGGATTCTGGGAAGAGTAATAGATTTTGGAGATGCCAAATACATCAAAGGGCATTCTCAGTGGGCTATAGAGATGGACGAACCTATTGTTACCACGTTGAGTAATCCGCTCTATGACATGATACCGCCCGATTTTGGGTGGAGCGAAAGCACCCTGGATAGATATGCAGAACAGTTTATGAATCCTATAAATGAACATGGATTTGCTTATACATATGGAGAGCGAATTCATATGAATAATCAGGTTGATAATGCAGTATGGATGCTAAGATATGATCATAATAGTCGTCAGGCTGTTATAAATACATGGAACGTTAGCATTGATCAATGTGCAAAGTACCCCCCTTGTATGATGAGTTTGGATTATAAAATATATAATAATAAATTAAATACCGTAGTATATTTTCGATCCAATGATATGTATATGGCATGGCCTGCTGATCTCTATGGTATAATTCGATTATCTGAACACATAGCCAATAGATTAGATGTGGGAATTGGTAAAGTGACAGTGATTAGCAATGCACCGCATATATACTTTTCATTGATACAAAATGCAATGCAGGTAGCGGGTATTGATAGGAAGGAGATAGAGGATAGATATCAAATTATATGTAATGATATATATGGTATACAAGAAATAGAGGGTGCAATCCCGTGACTGAGATAATTATCGAAAGGAGAATTATTCATCCATCTCTATTTTCTGATCAAACAATGGATTATTGTATGAAATGTAAACGACAAACTGTGCATATTATTATAGGGAGACAATTAAAGTGTAATAGATGTGGGAATATAAAGTATTGAGATGATGAGGTTATGAAGAATAAGAATGATGAACCGTATTCTAATATGATATTAAGCTTAAGAAGTAAACATACGAAAAATAAAAACTTATCGAAAGCGATGAGTAATAATATACTTATTAATGTTTGTCCATATTGTGATAAATGTATTGAATGCCAACAGAAAAATGGGCATCCAGATAGTGTTTGGCAAATATGTTTATGGAAGAGTTCAACCTTTGAAACTGTTTGGATTAGGGTAACACCAGATAGACCCAAGATCAATATCGGGCTAACCTATGGAAAAATAACCCCCATAAAGTACAAATATACTGATGATTATGGCAATTTGTTTTATGAATGTATCGTAGGCGACAACGAAAATACACAATTAATCCGATCGCAAGAAATTTTGCGCGGAAGGAAGCCCATATATATTGAGGAGAAGAAGAAAAAGAGATATCACAGAGGATCTTCTATGAATCCAGATGGGACTAGACACGTATTACCAATGGAACATCACTCAAAGGTAGGTCAAACTGTGGATGAACTTGTTATCGAAGAGCGGGATTTCAACGATGGCAATGGCACTATCATAGTGAAATATCACAAAAGGAAATTATGTGATGAATGTGGTGGATTGGTTAAGACCAATGCTCATGGTGAACCCGAGTGTGAGAGATGTAGCCTGATTCAATGAGCGAAAGTCTTAAATAGTATGGGATATATAGTATGGTTGAGGTTGTGTAATAGTGGTGACAGTAATAGATATAGGGAGTATCGAGCCGGTTAAGTCGATGCTCATTCAGGTAGGGGATTATGCATACTATTGTGACATGTATTTCCCGAAGGATGAAGGTTTCGTTATCGGGAACATAGTCCCTGATGAAAAGGTCGAGTGGGGTGAGCAGAAGGTACAGGTGTCATTGATCAAGCCAGATGGAATAGTAATTCACGAACTTGGTGCAATGACAACGGTAAGGGATTTCATGTTCAACGTCCAAATGTCGAGAGAACTGGAGCAATCAAAGATGGAGGCTATATTCCAGACATTCAAGGCCACATCACCTCCGGAGGATCGGGATTATGCGTGAGGAGATAATTTGCGGCAAGGTTTATACCATCGGTGAATACGATCTAATCATAGATGATATGCCTACTAGGGTTCGGGTATTCTGTGATGATGTGATTGGGAAAAATCATATACGGAAAAGGCGTACATCAGAGGATTATCTTACCAAGATGGCTTGCCATCTCGTATTCCGGTGCATGTATTGCTCCGATAATATATATGCGGAACTGGTTGAGCAAATCCTGGAATCGGCGCTGGAACATGGGTATACGTTGTGTTATTACCGAACACGGCTATTCATGTATTACTGCATGAAGATGCTGGAACGCGGGTATCCACCTGATGATCCATACAGGAGCTATCCAGAGAGGGAATTTCAAGGAAGATACCAATGGACTGAGACAGATGAGAGCGTAAAGGCTCACTCTGCTGCTAAAGAGGGCATTAAGGCAGCTAAAGCTGCTATTAAGGTTGCTAAGTTCATGGATTAAATTTCCTCTCATTTTTATATATTTGTAGTATAATTATAGATAAACTTTACAAAATGTGATTTATTATGGCTAAAGTTGGACGAAAGACTACTTATAATGAGATCGTAAAAAACCGCATAATAGATGCTCTGTTAAAGGGACACTTCATTTCTGAGGCTTGTGCTTTAGCTGGAATCAGCACAGCGTCATTTTATAAGTGGTATAATTTGGGGTTAGATGGAGATCCGGTATACAAAGAATTTTCAGATGCAATAGATGAAGCCCAGGCCCAGGCCGTTACAGATGCATTAACCGATATCCGTGAGGCTGGTAGAGACGATTGGAGAGCTGCCGCTTGGTTCCTTGAACGGAGATCCCGTAAGTGGGCGAAGAACCTTGAAGTGGAGATATCGGGTAATCCCGAGAAACCAGTTGAAATAGAACTCCGGTGGGCGGATGATCTAGGAAAAGACAAAGAGAAGAAGGACGAATTCAAATAAGGAGAAGGAATGATGTAATGGATTATTATGAGTTTGACATGCTTAGGAAGATTTCAGAACTGGATGCTGAAAATGGCGAACTTCGTGAGGAAGTGTCGTATTTGGAGGCTATTGTTCGTGATCTAACGGGCAAATTAACTATAAGAAAGGCAATGGATATTTATAAGTCGAAACCTATTGTATGATATCTACTGTATTTAAATGTTATTCCAGATTGACATCTGGATTACAAACTACATTATTTTATTTCGAAGGGGTTGATGTGATATTCCGGTATTCATGAGGCATGATAAAGAAGGTTCTTATTATCAGTATGGGTCTAGGGGTGGGAAATATTATTTTACTCCCGGAAACGAGGAAAGTAAGAAGCGGGCTAGGCAGAAGGCAATAGATCAGATGTATGCTGTAGAAAAATCCCGAGATCGGAGAGGCGAAGGTAAACCTGAAAAAATAGAAGTAGTCGAATAGCTATTTATATGTCACGGTCGGGGCAGGATTCCCCTGATCATCTCTCCTGATACCAGTATCCGCGATCCAGTAGCCAAACCCGCCTTTGGGTCCGGTTGGACCGCTGAATATCGTATATCCGTACGGTAGGATGTCCTTGATCCTGTTGATAACGTTACGATAGCTAATGTCGTACTTTGTACGATAGCTCGCGGCGTTACCTTTCAGGCTACCAGTTGCTTCCATATCTGTGACATACCCATCTGTTGCTAATTTTATGGCTATGGACATCTGCCACAATCCTTTTGCAGCTTTTACAAATATATCTGCCTCATCGAATGCGAAGGCCTCATTACCATATGGGGTCGTTACCTTTTTCATGTTTATCACCTTACTATCACTATATACGCACTAATACTATATAAGGGTTTTGCCATGAAGTACATTTTTAAAATGCCAGGTTTACATCCCCTGCAAGAAGAAGTGGTCCATGATACAACTCGATTTAAGATTCTTTGTTGCGGTAGACGATGGGGTAAAACTAAGATGTGCGCGGCGATTGCCGTACAAAAGGCCCTTGATGGAAAGCGTGTATGGTGGATGGCTCCAAACTATGAGACTACAGATCTCGGGTGGAGAGAGGTTATTGCTTTAGTTCATCAACTCCCGTTTCAATGTCGGGAGAAAGCATCCAGCCCTAAGGAAATTCACTTTCCCAATGGCGGATTCATCAAATTCAGATCCGCTGAATCTTTCGCGAGAGGCGAAGGCTTAGACTATTTAATAGTAGACGAAGCCGATTTCATTGATGGTGAGGGAGATATAGGAGCTAAGAACTCCGGGAAGATTTGGAACGAGATTCTAAGACCCTCTCTAATGGATAGAAAAGGATCAGCTATATTTATCACCACCCCAAATATCGAAAACGGGTGGATTCACAGAATGTTTGAAACCGGTGAATCCGGTAAAGATCCACAATTTAAATCCTGGAGATTTTCATCGTACACTAACCCGTTTTTAGATTCGGCAGAAATAGATGCTATGAAGGTTGATATGCCTTCAATCGTATTTCGCCGCGAGGTAATGGCTGAATTCGTATCCACTGCCGGAGCCAGAATTCGAAGAGAATGGCTGACAGATAGATATCTAGATAATCTAACCGAAGATGATCTCAAAGGAATGTGGGTATCCATTGGGATAGACCTAGCTATTTCCACCAAAACCACTGCTGATTATACTTCATATGCGGTATTAGCTCGCGATGTTAATGGATATGTATACGTATTGGATGTTCAGAGAGCTAGATTGACATTCAAGCAACAAATCGACTTCCTTAAGCAAGCATTAGCACGTTGGAACCCGCAAACGGTAGGGGTTGAGTCCGTTGGATATCAGGAAGCAATGGTCGAAGAGCTTTCCCTAGGGACTAACTTTACGGTGTTACCCGTAAAAGTAACCAAGGATAAAGTCACCAGGTTTGCGGCTATGGAAGCCCGTTATGAGCGTCGCGAGGTCTACCATTTAAGAGGCATACCACCCGAGTTTGAATCAGAACTGTTTGGTTTCCCGAATTCGGAACACGATGATCAGATAGATGCAATTAGTTGTGCATGGGCTGTATTAGGCATTCCAACAGCGATTGAGGATCAAATAGTTGAAAGTTATACAGGGTGTTCTATGGAAAATTTTCCAACAAGAACGGATCTTGATGCTATTATAGAAGAAAATAACGACTTAATTAACGATGTGTTGGATGGATGGTAAAATGACATTTGAAACGGAAACTTCTGTTTATCACGATGGAGAGTGGTATGACAAATCGCAAATGGTGATGGTCTTACCAGATGGAACGCGATTAGAACCAATAACCAACAACGATGATATCTTGATGAATTCAATATCAACAGTAGGACAAGAATTCACAGACACCGATATTTATTATCAAAATCCAACAATGGACGTTGGATTAGTGAGGAACATTTCAAAGCATTATCTATTATCCCGTATTCTAAAACAGATAGATGATTTCGCTTTTAATGGAGCTAGAATTCGGGTTGTTCCGCCCGAGGATGAGTCAGAGGATATATCCGAACAGGAAATTGATGATGTTCAATCAAAGGTCACCACTATAGATAATAAGATTATCAAGACCACCGTAAGGATGAGACAAGCCACTTACGACAGTATCATTTATGGTAGTGCTATATTTGAAAGGATCATGGGTGATATCGAAGGTTGGGAAGCACCAGTAATCATGAAAAGGCTTCCTGCATTCTCATTCTGTGAGCACCCAATAGGTAGGATGGACCCTCGCAGATATGTGACCGGTCAAATCCTATTGGGGATAGTTTATGACAAGAAGAGCGGGAAATATGAGTACTGGCAGAAGCAAGATAACGTAAGTACTCCTATCCAGATTCCCACTAAAAATGTAATTCATATTCGAGATGAAATTGCCGAAGCTGTTGATGGTGAATCATTCATTGCTAAGGTTGTTCCACTAGTCAGAAAGCTTGAGGTTGCTGATATAGCACTAATGCAGACGGTCCACAGAGCCGGAGCTCCGCTATTATGGATACAAATCAAGGAATATCGGGATCAGCCGGTAGTCAAGGGACAAGGTATTTGGACACCGAAAAAGGCATTTGAAGAAGGCAAGAAGATTGCTATCAATCATGGGAAAAATAATGCTATGGTAGCACCGGATTGTGTACAACCGGTCCCGCTCGACTATACATTACCACTATCTCCTATTGAAGTAGTGGATAGTTATGAGTTAAGGATTCTTAAAGCATTAATACCGAGAGACTTCCTGGAAAGGGAAGGAAACTCAATATCAAGCTCAGGAACTCCCACATTAAAACTTATCACGATGATTGCAGAGGGATGGAGAGAGAAGGTCAGCCTGCCATTTATCGAGATGTGGAATAACATCTTAGAAGAGAATGGACATCCAGGGTGGACGATAGAAGTAGAATGGACAGATCTAGATCCCGAATCCGAATCTGAGAAGTATGAGAAAGCGAAAAAAGCATATGAGATGGGTGACACTTTTACCGAAGATGAAATACGGGAGATAGCAGGATGGACACCCAAATCTGAAGCGGCTAGGAAAGAACAGGAAGAACAGAAAAAGAAAGCGGCTGAAGAAGCTCAAAAACTAGTACCTAAGGTTCCAGTAGATGTCGTTAAAACCAAAACATCAACTGACAAAACTGTTAAAACTGAGAAGGGAGAACCCGTAACCGACAAACAGAATAAGCCAGTGAAAAACGAAATAGTAGTTAATTCTGAGGAAATAGCCAAAAATGAAGTTCTGGATATCCAAAAAGAAAAGGAAAGGTTATTCATAGAGTGGGCTAAAGCTGCAGGATACCTGAATGACCTGGAGAGCGATACAAAAAACCCGGAAATGGTCATTGAAGAGAACTCGGGTAATCCATATCATGATCCAAATACGGGTAGATTCGCAGAAGCCCCTAACCCGATTCTCGATAAACTAAGCCAAATGGCTAACGAAATAGGGGTAGCATTCACTATAGATGAGAACATGGAAACCGGAGCTGGAGTATTTACCACTCTTGATAATGGTGCATTAGTTATCAGGCTAGAGAAATCTCTCTTAGATAAAGGAGAATTGAAAGATCTGGAATTAGCAGCGTCAGAATGGGAAAAGGAAAATAATATACCTTATGGTGCATCCCATGTGGTAGCATCCGATAGGGGATATGATAACTATGCTGAATATATAATGACTCATGAGATAGGCCATTATAAGATGTATAAATATTCAGAAAAGTTTAAAATCCCGGAAGGGAGAAGTGCTTGGGATGGTCCTAAATCATGGGAAATAACGGTTCAAAAATCAATATCTAGTGGATGGAAAGCTCCGACGTATTACTCTGAAACCGATTATGGTGAGATGTTTGCAGAATGTTATTCTTTGCATGAGTACGGCTACGATAATATGCTAGATCCCGAAATAGTAAAATACATAGAAAAGGTTAATGAGAGATGGGAATGATGGAAACAATTTTGAAAGAGAATTTCCTAGAAATAAAAATGCGAACAGAAAAGTCAGAGATAGAAAAGCTAGAGGAGAATACTGAATGATTGATATGATTATAAAGCTATTAGTGATATTTATGGTGATGATATCACCTATATCAGCATCTGCTAGTAGCTCGGAATGGATTACCTGTAATGGGACGTTCTCAAGCTGGCATGATGGAGTAGATGGTGTTATTAAAGATCGGTCACTTGCCCATGGGAACATTGAATACCAGGCAGAGCTCTACGAAGGCGGATTATCAAGCGGGTTTACGGTTCTGAATGGCTCAGGATCGTATGCATTTGCTTCCAGATCCTATACTGTAAAACTTGATGAATTTGAAGGTACAATAGTATCCGAGGCCGATGATATGGGAGCAGTTGTCAAAGGCAGTGGAAAGGGACACCTGATATTGAACCTGTATGGAAACAGTAAGACTTCAGTAAGGCCATTCCCGATTGGGGAGATAAATGCAAACGGGTTCTTTAAGGTTGATTCAAAGACCTTCTCAGAATCTGGATTCACAGAAGTAGATATGAATGAATCGGATTCAACTACAGAGCTATTAAGGAGCCTGATTTAAATGCCGTTCGAATTTGAGAAAGTACCTGATAATGAAGAGACCTGCTGCCTGCCTTCGGAAGGTATGACAGACGAGGAATTTGCCTCGTTCTGTAAGACGCCTGAGAAAATGAAAAGACTCCCGCTCGGGATTCATGAACATATAGATGGTCTCACCCTATATATTGATGGAGCGGGGCAGGAGTGGGAAAGGCTTGATTGGATTGAAAGATATGGGTATGATCCCGGACCGATATGGGACATGATGAAGAGAAAGAGACATCTGATAATTCGTCAGGGTTGGAACATTGAGGAATACACTCATGAACCGTTAGAACTTGGGAAAATCCACCCCTAACCAGGTTGAGATAAATGAAAGTCCCTCATCATATTGTTGAATTAGCAGAAAAGATATGCCTCAAATCAGAAATGAGACAGAAGATGTCTGCAATAGTATTCGATAAGCGAGGGAACGTTATCAATGTCGGGTACAATCGCAGGATAATAAAGTCAATTGTGCCCACTACTCTATTTAAGTATGGTCAACCTTACATATCTATACACGCTGAAATTGACTGTTTGGCAGGTTTAACTTTCGATGATACATATGGGAATTACATGTACGTACATAGGAAGAACGGCCTGATTGCAAAGCCCTGTTTGAAATGCCAGCATGTATTAGACCAATTTGGATTAAAGCGTATATTTTATTCACAGGTGTTGTAAATGGCAAAACAAAAACCGGACTGGCACAATTATGTCACTCCGGAACAAAAAGCCATAGAAGAACTTTGGGAACGAAACGCTGGAGAAGCTACCAAACTAAATAAAAGTATATGGAGAACGGTATGGGACCAGGGAGCCGCCGAAACGTATATTAAATCCCAAAAGTCAGCAGCCAATATGATCAAACAACCGTATACCGTCAACCCTAAACAGGTTATGGATTACTACAATAAGCACGGTTTAGAATTGGTCAAGACGTTAACGGAAACCGATAAGAACACATTCAAGAAGGCACTTGGGGCATATTTCGATGCCGACTATAAGAGCTTTCACTCCGCTTTTGGCGGAATGACAGACGATTATAAGTTCAAGAGGATATGGGACACCGAACGACATAACGCACTCACTCACGGGTACGATGATTTTGTAGGTAGCCAAATTAAGAAAAATAAAAGTCTTCGAATAATTAAGACCTGGCACCACTCCGGGAATAAGAATCCAAGACCACATCACATAGCAATGCATGGAATATCTGTGATGTATGATGAGGATTTCCCAAATGGTGAGAATTTACCAGAGGGAGTCAATTGCGGTTGTTGGGTTGAATATCGGGAATTAGCATCTGGAGAGACCGACCCGAATTTGGAATCAGCATCAACAGATTATGATTATGAAGCTGGATTCCTAGACCGGATCAATAATGCTAATAATGTAGATAATCTTCAACGGGCATGGACTGCAAAACATCCAGATATAATATTAGATTATGAAAATGTAGATCTGGAAGTAGGTAAGAAATTGGCAGTGGAGATTGATCGCGTATACAAGGATCTACCAAAGATCGGAGTCAAACCAGATCGACGTTTGATTATTTCATCGTTACCGTCTACCGACAAAGAGTTTGCATATTGGACAGGTAGCAAACCGTACATGGTAACATATCCTGAGCATATAGTATTGAATCGCGGGTTTTTTGAAACAAAATCAATACCTAACCTATTGACGACTCTTAGACGCGATGAAAATACAGGATTTCACCCATTTGGATCATCGAAACCAGAATTTTTAATCTCTCATGAGTTAGGACACCGTATCTGGTATAATATTGATAACATCCGGAAATCGGAAATTGTAAATATCATAGATAAGGTTTCCAAATCTGTGGAACTTGAAGATTGGGGAGAGTATGCAAAAGTAGGCGGTACGAGTGAGGCTTTCGCAGAGATATTTGCTTCTATATACCACCAAAATGCACAAGACCAACCAAGTTTCGTGAAAGATATAGCACTGATTTTATTTAGAGGTAGATAAAATGATATTCCCGGCACCTAAATGTTACGAGTGTAGTCATAAACTAGATCACAAACTAAAATGTAGTAAGTATCCAGAAATCCCAATTGATATCATTAGGGGAGGGCCTTGTGAATTTTATGTAGAAATAGCGACAGGTGGTACAGGTGCAATACCTGGATGATCTGCCAGACGAATTTAAAAACAAACCGATATTCTGTACAAAGCATATCGAAAATACATGTCATAAGTCTTGCTGTTATACGTGTCGATGGCGGAACTGGTGTTGTATGTGCAATAAAAACCCTTTGAATTGCGGGTTTGCATATATAGAGGGGGGTGAGAAACTTGACAATAGAAAATGGAAAGTATGGCGAATATGATATCTGTATGAATTCGGATCATAAGATGGAAAACAATGAGATTATCATTCCTATCAGTATCATGAAAACTGGAGTGTTCAACGGATATCTAAAAACGCCTGAAGATCTAAAAACTAGTACTAAATGGTGGGAAGGACTACCAATAGTCATTAAAAACTCAAATGATATCAGTGGGCATCCTGAGACTGTAATAGTAACTACAAAAACACATCGCGTAGGGCAGGTTCGGGATGTAACATGGGATGCCGAGAAAGAGCGATTAGTAGCCAATGCACATATCGACATCGAACTATGTCCTAAGTGGCTATTAGATGATCTGGAAATCGGAAAAATAAAAGGCGTAAGTGGAACGTATTTCACGGATTTAGTAAAGATCGAAGGTGAAAAGGGCGGGAAAAAATACACCGCTATCGAGACGAATTACGCACCCAACAATATAGCAATAGTTAACAATCCAGCGTGTACTCCCTTAGAAGGATGTGGATTGAATGTCAACGAAAAAATAGAAAATGGAAACAACCAAAACGGAGTTGATAAAATGACTGATGAAGTTATTGATACCAAAACAATGGAACTGGAGAAAAAACTTGTCGATATGGAGATTCAAATGAACTCTCTAAAGCAGACTATTACCGAAAAGGAAACCCTGATAGCAGGATACGAGAAAGCTAAGAAGGAAAGCGAATTCCTGGCACAATTCCCGGTGGAAAACCAGAAGGCAGCCAGAGACGAGCTACTCCCGCTATTCATGGAAGATCCCGCGAAGATGCTAGTAACCAATAGCAAGAGACTTGGAGAACTCCTTGTTCCTCCTGTAACGAATGCGTCGCATACTCATGTCATTACTGAGGAATCAAAGGGATCTGAGCACGTAGATCTCGAATTTCCCGAGATGAATGAGGAAAAGGAAATAGAGGATATGGTACCTTCCGCAGAAGCCGTACTTGAAATGGTTCGCGGAAGAAGAGTATAAAAATTTATAGGGGGTGGTCAATGTGACCATTTTAAAAGACATGGGGAAAAAGCCAATATCCCTACCTTGCGCTGCTGAGGCGATTGTCGAAGGCTACGTTTACATGGAATCAAGTACAACTAACCAAATGACAAAGATAACGGCAAAGGGTAATGAGGCTTTTGCGATTGCACTTTCCAGTACGCTCGATTGTCAAAACGGTGACGCAAAAACTATGACCGCTGGTGATAATTGGGAATTTGCACTAGTTGGAAGCAAACAAACTGTACAGGTTGCATCCAAAACCGGGACTACATATCAGTTCGGAGGTAAGGTTTATCTCTCTGATGATGTCGATGGTATGGTAAATGCGACTGCTGCAACTTCAGTACCGATTGGGCATTATATAGGCCCTGATAACATTACAACTGCAACTTCCGGACAACTAATCGAAGTATATCTTGATATACCGATTGGGACCGCCGCAGAATAAATTAATTTAGGAGGAATATAATATGGCAGATGTCAGATTTACCGGAGTAAAAATGACTGATCTAGCTTGTGCCAATGTAGCCATTTACGAGGGCTACGTTTATAAGGACGATGGATCAGGTCAGATGACAGTACAAACCGCAATAACAGATACGGCTATCGCGGTAGCCGCATATTCAAGCATAGACCCGCAATTGGGAACAGCTAAGACTATGACCGCTGGCGATAGTCACGCATTCTATCTTCTAGGAAGCGGGGCTATCATAAACGTCGTAACCGAGGCAGTAACATGGGAATTCGGCGATGTAGCATACCTGGCCGCAACCGATGGATACGTTGTAAATACCGATGGTGGATCAGCAAAGAAAGTGGGGCACTACATTGGAAAAGACAGTGTTGCAGCTTCCGCTGGCGATTACGTACACATAGTTCTTGATGTCCCAATTGGGACGACCGCTTAAATCAAATCAAATTAAATAAATAAAATACTAATCAGGAGGAATATTTAAATGGCTGTAACGATGGGTGCAATGACTCAGGGCCAATTAGACAAATATCTAAAGGGATGGGCACAGAGAAGTCTGGAAGTTATCGATCTCGATATGCAGACAGTCTCACCTTTGGACAAAGCTTTTCCAATCAAAACCACAGAAATTCCCAGGATTGAATTTTTCACAACTCATGGAGTTCCTGGACAATTAGACGTAGCACTGGATACTCCCCCAGTAACTAGCAGATGGAGCTATACCAGGGTAACTAAGGACATGAAAATCCAGAAGTTCTCTTACAAGATTCTGGATACCACAAGGGCTATGGTCTACATCGATGAAATGGCTGCCGATGGAACCGATATGGCACTAACCTATTTCGGTCAGGTCCACACCTATAAATTGATAACCGAGATTAAGGCCAAATACGGGAATACCGGAGCGGCTGGAGCCTACTGGAATGCGGCTGGTCAGAACTGTGAAGGAAACATAATGACCGCTATCGAAAAGATCATGTCAAAGACCGGAACTAATCCGGAATCCACAACTTACGGTGTGATTTTCCCATCTGAGGTTATGTCCGGTGTCAACCAGCTAGATCTTCTACACAACGTCCAACAGAACTTGAAGGATTACCTAAAGGATGCCTGGAATATCAATTGGTATCCATACACTCCCGCAATGGACGCGGACGGCAATGAGTATATCGATATCGAGCAAAAGACTTCTTCTGATGCTCTAGGTTCCGATGCATTGGTATTCATCGAGGGAGCAAAGACCCTGAGAGCAGCTCAGTATAAGCCCCCTGCAAGCGTCCCGATGTCTGAGACGACCCGGTTGCATGATGAGGGCTGGATTACCACTCTGAGACATTCCTATGAGTGTCTAGCAGTTCCAAAGTTCAACGCAACCTCAACTCCGCACATCTATAAGATAACTGGTGTATCCGCTTAAGGGCGGATATATCGTTATCCAATTTTAGGAGGTGTACATATGAAAAATTTTGACATTGAAAAGGTATTTCATGCAGATACCGCGACATTTACAACTGCAACTATTACTACACTGAATGGTGAAACTGTATTTACGTCAGGGGCGACATTCGGTGATGATGTGATTATTACCAGTTCACATACTTTTACAACCGGTACAGGAGCTGTTGCCATCAATGGTGACATTACTATTGCTGCAACAAAGGGGATAACAAAGACTGCCGGAGCCGGGAATTTCGATTTCTCTCTTGGAAGCGGAACCTTCAAGACCAGTTATGGGGCAAATACCCTAAGCGGAGATACCACAATAGCAGGAACAAAAACGTTTACAACGGGAACCGGGGCTGTAACCCTGAAGGGTGATGTATCTGTAGATGCCGGTAAAACCGTGACACTCGGGCCTACTTTGCAAAGGACTCTTACAAAAACCGCTGATTATACTGTTCTAGATACTGATGCCGACATAGTATTCGTAGGGTCATTATCTGCTCATGCAACAATAACTCTACCAACAGCAGCAGACAA
>Ga0172381_10001416_pt1 | contig 28313 bp, 30 predicted proteins | sample Leawel6488metaG_FD_119754 | JGI IMG/M metagenome (GOLD analysis project Ga0172381, IMG submission 119754) | Leachate microbial communities from a municipal landfill in Southern Ontario, Canada - Leachate well 64-88 metaG | ecosystem: Engineered > Solid waste > Landfill > Unclassified | place... | reverse complement strand
TATTTTTAACCTTAATTTCAAATTTCTTTTGATACTTAATTTTATTTTTCAAAACTTCTTTGGCTCTTTTCAGCAAAGCACCGCTCTTCAGCTCCTTCAAATTAATTACCAGCTCCGGACAACCGATAAACTTGGCAAAGTTTTTATTTCTCAAATCATAAGCCACATTAATTTCCGGGGTCAAAGCCCCAAAAGCCATAACGCTGGAATGAAGCATCATTCCGATTACCAAATCCAGTTCGCCATAAAAATATTTTTGTTCAGACGGCACATAATCAATTACTTTCATCCCCGTAATTTTTAGTTTCGGCCAAATGGCATCTTCGCCGAGATGATGCTTAAGATAATAGATTTGGGCCTTTTGAGTTTTAATAAAATACTCGGCTACTTCCCGATAAGCCTTTAGAATATCATCGTGCCACAAGCCAAAGCCCAGCCAACCGGAGTAATTTAAGTTCAATCCGATTTTTAGTCCCGGCCTTAATTTCAACCCCAGTGGTTTTTTCTCTGTTAACAAAACAGCCGGGTCGCCCACTAAATTTATTTTTTTAGAACCAATACCGTTTCTGACCAAAAAACTCTTAGTATAATAGTCTCTGACGCCAACCAATTTGGCTTTTTTAATTAAGCTGACAATGCTTTTAATCTCAACTTGATTCAAGGCCCTGGCTCCGACTTCACGGATATAGCCGACGCCAAAAACAATTATTGGAGACTTAATGGCCGCAATCACTTTTTGACTAAAGGGTAAAAAATAGCGATATAAAATACCCCCACCACCGATAACCACAAAATCAGCCGAATTAATTAAGCTGATTTTTTTGGTGTTATATTCTTTCAAAACTTCAATGGGAAAATCAATAATCCGACAGCCTGGAAACTTGGTTTTCAACAATTCTTGCGTCGCCAAAACAATCGCCCGATCTCCTTTATTAGTTTTGTCCCAGACATGAATATGAGCAATCGTGGTTTTTATTTTGGCCATTTTAAATTCCTAAATTATTTTTTAACAGATTAACCAAATCATTTATCTTTCCCAGCTTAGCCTCATCGCGATCAATTACCCCGGCCATCAGCAGATAGGTAATGGTGCGCATCATGGTCCAGTTATAATAATTATCAATTCGGGCCTTAACTTCGGCCGTTAATTTTTCCGGCGAATTGGCAAAATAATTATCTAAAAATAATTGCCGGATTTGAGCCACATATTCCGGGGCCAACTTTTTCTTTTGAATACCCATATATTCAAACTGTTGCAAAAAACAACCGAGATCGCGCGTAAAATCGGCGAGCGACATATCGGTGAAATCAATTACCGCAACCTTAATATCATTCATCTTGATGATATTTTCCGGATGAGCATCGCCATGAATTAGCCAGCGCCGATCCGTGCTATTTAAGAATTTTTCTTCCTGACTGATAAAGATATCATAGGCGCGTTCGTAAAAATTCAAGTAGTGCGGATACTTTTTTTTGATTTCTTTTAAAATATTATCAATGCCTGGGATGACTGATCGAATTCGGCCATTTTCCGTATTGTAATCAAACTCCGCCACCTTCTTCAAATTATGTAATTTGGCAAACCATTTAGCGGCTTGAGGCACAATTTTTTCAATCTCGGCGTGATTTTTGGTGCTGATATAATAGTGCAGATTATAGCCCGCCACCCCTCGATAGAAAGTTCCATTAAAATAGGAAGAATAAAATAACGGGCGAGGAATGGAGAAATGTTCGTCGCCAAAACCGCTTTCCCAAAGAAATTTCAGCGAGTCATAAACATTTTTTCGGTTCTCGTTGCTATGCGCCGAACAAAAAATTGAGAGCTTATGTATCTTTTTTCCCTTAGTTTCAAAATAAACCAAAAATTCCACGACCACATGATAAGTGCTCTCCCAGATATGTTTTTTGTGGGGGATAATCTTGACCTTATCTATTCTTCTATAAAAAGGATAGGCCGATAGAATCTTCCGAGATAATAATTTCCGCGCATACTCCGCGTCAAACAGTTGTTCAATTTTATTCATATAATTATTTTTGCCAATAATAGCGCCAATGCTTCTCCCAGATTAAACGCTGGACGTGGAGATACATTTTTTCCGCCTTGATTTTAGTGCGAGAGCTGGTTTGATTATGCAGTGACCGGATGGATCTGATAAACTCATTGATACCGCGCTCAATTTCATCCGGACTCCAAGCGCGCGGACCGAAGTTAACGGAAAAATCCCGACCGCTAGCCCACCAAAAAGTACAGCTGGCGAGTCCGCGGACCAAATGCCAGCGCGACCAATTATAATTTGAATCTTTTTTGTTTTTTTGACTGACAGCTTGAGCCAAATTAGCCAAGTCCCAAATAGCCACCTGGATCTTATTCCCTTTCTTCTGCCAGAGAGCATAGGGTTCATGATTTTTCAATTCTCTGACGGTTGACTCCCAATTCCCGCTCAATAATTTTACCCTTATAATTTTTTTTCTTTCATCGACAAAGTCACTGATTAATTTAGTGGAGAAAAATTTTCCTTCCAATATTTTTTCTAACTCTCCGGTCGGGTCCTCATGGCGTAAGCCATAAAGCTCGCCGTCAGTCGCGGTGATAATTGTTTTGTTTTTAGTAAAAAATTTTTCCAAATTGTCCGGCACGTAGGTGCCACTAAAATGACGTCCGCGGAAAATCACTTTTAGGTTGCTATTAGTGTCTAAATAGACGTCGGAAAAATTAACTTGATTTAGTTTGCCGTTGAAAAGAATTTCATCCACAATAATCCACTGATAGCCCATCTTTTTTACGATTTTAGCAACCTGGGGACTATAAGCCATTTCCGGAAAAAAGAAGCCTCGGGGCTTGAAATTAGCGCCAAAATGTTTTTTCAAAATAGCTTCATTCTCCTTAATCTGACGAACCACTTCCGTTTCATCCACGAGCGGTAATAAAGCGTGGTAGGCAGCCGTTCCGGTAATTTCCAATTGTCCTTTTTCAATCAATTTTTTTATTCTGGCGATTAAATCCAAGTGGCCCAATTCTTCCAGACGCAAAATTAAACAACCGCTGATATTAAAAGTGAATTTGGTTCGAGGATGTTCTTCCAGCGCTCGCACCAAACGGGTGTAACTTTTATCAACCGCTTCTTGGATGTGATAAGCGTCGGTGTTGGCCGGTTGATACCAGTGCAGGAAATTAATCCATAAATTGTCAGCTTGATCTTTCATAATTATTTTTTGGTTTTTAACTTCATGGCCTTGCGATATAATTTAATATACTTCTTGGCCGGAATTTCCCAACTGTTAGACTCTTGCATGGTCTTTTGAATTAATTTTTGCCAAGAATCCAAGTGACGGTAATTTTCCAAGCCCCTAATCACCGCCGAATAAAAAGAAAAGTCGTCGTCACCCTTGAAAGTAAAGCCACTGCCCGATCCGGTGCTCGGATTATAATTGCTGACGGTATCATAAAGACCGCCGACTTCCCGCACTATCGGGATACAACCGTAGCGCATGGCAATCAATTGATTAATGCCGCAAGGTTCGTGGACCGAAGGCAACAGAAAAAAATCCGAACCGGCATACACCAGCGTTTCATATTTTTGATTGGCTTCGTGAGACGGAATCACCACTAATTTTTTCGGGTGCTTTCGGGCTATCTTCAAAAGCTCTTTAATATACCGCTTATCGCCCGAACCGATAATCACAAACTGAGCATCTAACCGCAAAAACTGAGGCAACAGACGAATAATTTGTTCAAAACCTTTTTGAAAGGTAACCCGCGAAGTGGCGCAGAGCAGAGGAATTTCCGCATCAACCGGTAGTCCAAACTTTTTTTGCAAAACCTTTTTGTTGTCCGCCTTCCCGCTGATCTTGGCGTAATTATAATTTCGAAACAAAGAAGCATCATTTTCCGGATTGTAGGCGTTGTAGTCAATGCCATTAATGATTCCAAATAAATAGTCAGCTCGATTTTTCAAAATTCGTTGTAAATCCTGACCAAAATGCTTGGTCATAATTTCATCTCGATATTGTTCACTGACGGTATTAATGATATCGGCGGATAGAATAGCCCGTTTGGCGAAATTAATATTTTCAATACTGGGATCGTCCAAGTGCGGAATCCGACGCCGACCATAGTCCCGGTCGGCTAGTGGCGTCTCCCACCAATTATGACCGAATTGAAAAACCAAATTATGAATGGTAAAAATAGTTTTGGCCTTTTTTAAAGTTTTGGAATAGCGAAAATCATTTTTAAGATAGAAAGGAATGAGGCCGGTTTGCCAGTCATGGCAATGAACAATATCCGCCTTAAATTTTAACAATGATAGTAATTTTAAAGCGGCCACATCAAAAATCAAAAACCGAGCATTCTCATGCGAAGAACCATAAAGTTTTTTCTTTTTGGAAAAATATTTTTTGTTTTCAATAAAATAAATCGGCAAATCTTCCATTAAATATCCCTTCCAATAAGATACCTCAACCTGATCAACGGAATTTAAATAAATCTTTACATTTTTAAATACCGGCTTTAAATCGTATTTTTTAATATCTATTACCTTTTCATAAAAAGGAGTGATGAGCATCACATCATGGCCCAAACGATTTTGGGCCTTAGGCAAACTCCGAGTGACATCACCCAACCCTCCCGTTTTGGAAAACGGCGCGACCTCGGAAGCGATATGAACAATTTTTATTTTATTGGCCATATTTTTTTATAGCGCTCAGACAAATAGCCAAAGCTAAAGCATCGGCGGCATCGTCGGGTTTAGGAATTTCCTTTAAATTTAAAAGCAGTTTAACCATTTTTTGTACTTGTAATTTTCCGGCCTGACCATAAGCGGCCACGGCCTGTTTAACTTGAGTCGGCTTAAATTCATTAATTGGAATTTGGTTATTTTTGAGCGCCAATAAAATCACTCCCCGAGCTTGCCCCACTATTAAAGCGGTTTTAACATTCTTACTAAAAAAAAGTTCTTCAATCGCTGCCGCCCGAGGTTGATATTTATTTATAATCTCATTGAGCTGAGTATAAAGAGAGGCCAGCCGATCGGGCAAATTGCTGGTCTTGGGAGTTTTAATGGAGCCATGAGCCAAATGAAAAACCTTCCCCTGGGGATTCTTTACAATCAAGCCCCAGCCGGTATCGGCAATTCCCGGGTCAACGCCCAAAATTATCATATAATATTAGTATAATAGTCGCTGACGTCTTCGTTATCCTCTAGTTCTTCCATAATTTTATCAAGAGTATTTTTTTCGCTGTCTTTTAATTCTTGTTTTTCTTTGGCCACATATTCAATTTCAGCCGATTCGGTTTTCAAACCCTTGGAGTCCAAAAAAGAAATGATACCCTGCAACTTGTCCATTTTAGTATAAATGGTAAGACCCTCAGCTTCTTTTAAGATATCATCCACTCCGGCGTCTATCAGTTCCAATTCCAAATCATCAAAATTAATCTGCTTGGCATCAAGCTCGCCATTGGCTATCATAATTACGCCTTTTTGTTCAAAATTCCATAAAACATTGCCAAAAGCACCGCCATTTTTGGAAAAAATATGGCGCACATTACCGGCACTGCGATTTTTGTTGTCGGTGACGCATTTAATCACAAACTGGGAATTACCGGGGCCGATAGCCTCATAATATAATTCCTCAATTTGTTCTCCGCCTAATTCACCGGTGCCCTTTTTTATAGCTCTTTCAATATTATCCTTGGGCATAGAAGCGGACCGAGCCTTCTCTACGGCCGTCCGCAAAGACGGGTTGGTATTTAAATCTCCGCCTCGTTTGGCGGCAATAGTGATAATATTGGCTAGCTTGGTAAAAATGGCGCCCCGCTTGGCATCCACGATTTCTTTTTGGCGATGGGTTGTCGCCCACTTGGAATGTCCGGACATAATGGTCAATATGATTAATTGATAATAATTACTTCAATATTATAATAAATTGCTAAAAAAATCAATCTAAATTATAATTAAAGGAGACACATTAACTTAACAATTCTTATGAAATTAATCAACCTCAACCAAGCGGTTTATAATGCTCTCCAATTTTTTGGTAAAACCAAACCGCCTCGAGCTGATTTCTCCAAAATAAATTTTCCTCTGGTCGTCGGTAGCGGTAACGCCTACAATACCGGCACCATTCTGTTTGCCGTTAAGCCAGCCATTTTCGCCGATGAAAGTAATTTCAAAACGACTTTAAAAAAATATAACTCTCTTTTAAAAAAGAAAGTGGTCAAAGAAGCGATTATCATTTCCGCCTCCGGCGAGAAAGATTCCATTTGGGAGCTGGAGCTGGCCAAAAAGAATAAATTGAAGACCATTCTCCTGACCTGCTCGCCCGAATCCTCGGCCGCTAAAATTGCCGACAAAGTCTACGCCTATCGCAAATTGAGTGAACCTTATACTTACAACACCTCCACTTATCTGGGAATGATACTATCTTTAACCAAAGAAAAGCCGGAGAAGATTTTGAGCTTTTTGAAACAAATAAAACTGCCGCGCAATTTCAAAAATTATTCCAGCTATACCTTTGTTCTCCCTGATGGGTTTTTGGCTATTTGCGAAATGCTCAATATCAAGGGACGAGAATTATTTGGTCCTCACCTCCAAGTCCGAGCCTATTCCGAAGGCCAGGCTCGCCACGCCAAATTTGTTCATCAAGACAAAGACGAATTAGTTATCGGACTGGGGATACAAAATAAATATTTTGGTGATCGACGCCATCGTTTGGATATCAAAATTCCTAAAACCGCCGACTTCGCTCTGATGCTCTGTTTAGGATATTCCATTATTGGCCGAATTCAGGAGTCCAAACCGGCTTATTTTAAAAAGAATATCGTTAAATTTTGCAAAGATTATGGCCCCAAAGCTTATGGTAACACCAAACCGTTTGAAGTTATTGTTCCCGGAAATTAACTCAAAAAATAGAATCACAAAAAACAGCCGTTTACCGGCTGTTTTTATTTACTCTTCAACAAAATTAATTACTTTTTCCCTTGGTTCTTGACCTTTTCAATCGCGGCCTTAATCTTTTTCTGATCACCCAAATAATAATGTCGGATCGGTTTGAGATTCTGATCAAGCTCATAGACCAATGGAATGCCGGTCGGGATATTTAGAGCCACAATTTCTTTGGCCGAAACTTTGTCCAGATATTTGACTATCGCCCGCAAACTATTGCCGCTAGCCGAAATCAAAATTTTCTTGTTGACTTTTAATTCAGGAACAATAACCCCTTTCCAAAAAGGAATGACGCGTTTGACGACATCAGCCAAACTTTCCGTCAGTGGAATCTTGATATTCTTATAAGCTGGATTGGAATAAATACCCTTATAAGTTAAATTTGATGGTTTGATTTGTGGCGGTCTGACGCTATAGCCCCTGCGCCAAAGCATAAATTGCTTCTCGCCAAACTTCTCTCTAATCTCCGCCTTGTTCAATCCCTGCAGATCACCATAGTGACGCTCGTTCAAATGCCAATCGGTAATGATCGGGATTTTTTTATGCTTCATCCCAGTCAAAATTATCTTGGTAGTATCTTTGGCTCGCTTTAACTCGGACTGGAAAACCTCATCAAAAGAATATTTTGATTTTTTAAGAACTAAAGCGGCCGAAAGTGATTCTTTTTTCCCGAACGGACTCAAAACGACATCGGTCCAGCCGGTAAACCGAGATGGATCATTCCAAACGCTTTGACCATGGCGAATAAAGACTATTTTAATCATATTTTTATTTAATATCTCATTCACTTTATAAATATACCATTTTTACCCAAAATTGACTATCAACCCTTAAAAATGATACCATAGTAATCATATCATACTGCTCATGAATCAAAAACAAAGAGCTAAAACCGTCTTAATTGAAGTCTTGATACCGCTTTTAAAGTCCCTAATTTTTATCAAAAAAGTAGTCAGTACTTTTTTTATTTTTGCTATCTTTAAGCCGCTGGGCTTTTTTGCCAAATCTCTTCTATACAAACCGCTGGTGAAATTATATGGCTACTATATTTTGCTTCTCAAAAGAATCCGAGAAATCAATCTCAAAAATAATTCTAAATTCTTTTTAATTAAAAAATTTCTCGCCCCGATCATCATCGCCATCCTAGCGCTCGCCACTATCATTTTTAACTTAACCAACCAACAAAACTTTGGCGACCGCACCGATAAAATGTACAAAGCCGTAGCCTCCAACTTAGCCAAAAATGAATTTGATACCGCCGCTCCGGAAGAATTAATTACGGAAAGTGCCGGCGCGGAAGCCACTTGCACTACCACTTTGACACAATATATTTCCAGCGACGCCATCGTATTAAAAAACAAAATTACCACCAACACCGTCCCGGTTAATGAGGATCCGGCAGCCAGTTGTTTAACCCAGAGCGGCGAAGCTATAATCAAACCTGGCGCCATTGCCACTACCGGCGGGCAAACCGAAAGAAACGATACCGTTGAATATACCGTTAAGGCCGGAGACAGTGTCAGTACTATCGCCCGAGAGTTTGGCGTCAGCGTCAACACTATCTTGTGGGCCAACAATCTGACCGCCTATAGCTATATCCGCCAAGGCGATAAATTAACTATCCTACCGATTTCCGGTGTTCTTCATAAAGTGGCATCGGGCGAATCATTACAAAAAATTGCCGACAAATATAATGTTTCTAAAGACAAGATAGTGTTGGCTAATAAACTGGAAAGCGACAGCCGCCTAACTATCGGTCAGATGATTATCGTGCCTGATGGCAAAAAAATAGCCAGTGCCACGACCGCCAAATCTAGGAGCAGCTCCAGTTATCTGCCGGCTATTGTTAAAGATTTGGTCAAGCCGGGTGCGGCTAAGCCGGCCGGAACCAAGATGCAATGGCCGACCGTCGGCTATCGTATCACCCAATATTATTCTTGGCGCCATACTGGTTTAGATATCGGTAATAAAACCGGCACTCCGCTTTATGCCGCCGATTCCGGTGTTGTGGAAAAATCCGGCTGGAATAGCGGCGGTTATGGTTACATGGTTTTGATTAATCATGGAAATGGTATCAAGACTCGTTATGCCCATGCCTCCAAGCTTTATGTCAAAGTCGGCGACAAAGTTAGTCGCGGTGAAGCTGTGGCGGCCATGGGATCTACCGGCCGTTCTACCGGACCGCACATCCACTTTGAGGTTATCGTTAATGGCCGCTTGATGAATCCGCTTAACTACATAAAATAATTATAAATAAAAATATGGGTAACTTTTTCTTCGGCTTGGTATTAATTGTGGTTGGCACTTTAATCGTTATGAAAACCGAATGGCTGATGCAAAATTTCGGCCGAGTCGATTGGTTTGAAAAAAATTTGGGGGCCGAAGGTGGCAGTCGCTTAGGCTATAAATTAATGGGGCTTCTGGCCATCTTTGCCGGCCTCTTGTTTATGACCGGACTCATGGGCGGTTTTATGAATTGGGCGCTCTCGCCTTTAACCCGTGTCCGCCAGTAATAGTTATTGACTTTATCATAGCCGTTGGTTATTATAGGGGAAGCACACGGGCCCTTAGCTCAGCTGGCTAGAGCATCTGCTTTGCAAGCAGAGGGTCATCGGTTCGAATCCGATAGGGTCCACGTCAATATTAAGGCTCCCACTTCAGGGAGTCTTTTTTTGTAAAAAATAGATTTCCCCATGCCTGTATTGACATAAATTAATAAATATATTACAATAATTTTTCTTGATAGTTCATTAAATGAATTTAGTAGCTGGTCCCATTGTTAAATCTTTAAATAAAAAGAAAAATGGAAGGAATTTTTAGACTTATTGCTATTATCATAGTATTCGCATTGGCTATGATAATAATACTATTTGTATGCTGGGTAATGGACAATTTCTTTACTCTCTCGGGACATCACACAATTGTTGACTGGAGCTCCTTGAGCGGCATACTTAGCTCTATATCCATTGGGTTCTGGATCATGTTAATTATCGTCGGCGCCATGATAACATTTATTGTGTTTAGTCTGGCGGAAGAATGATAAGCAAAAAATAAAAATAAAAAAAGCGGATTGAAAAAATCTGCTTTTTATTTTATAATAAAAATCGCCGAGGATTATTAGCTCAGTTGGTTAGAGCGTTCCGTTCACATCGGAAAGGTCAGTGGTTCGAGTCCACTATAGTCCACAAAAATAAAAAGAGGATCATTTAGTCCTCTTTTTTTGTTTTTGGGCCCAAGACAAGTCAATGTCTTTGAGTGTAAAGCCATGCCTCTGACAATAGGGCAGAATCTCATAGAATCCGGTAGATTTCAAATTCATAATGCTACCCACCGTTCCTTCTTGTCGCGCTTTGGCCAAGAACCGCACTTCTTGATCGGTCAATGTGGCCAAAGCTGTCGCCGGATCAATTTCCCTGGAGTCTCCTTTCAACAAATCGGCCAAGAATAGATAGGCTCGGTTGATATCATCAGCGTACTCTGTTTTTTCAATTCCATCTGCCAACCGCTGATACACTTGTCTAAACATCCAGCTTCGGGCTTTGTTAACAGCCGCGGCGGTAATAGAATTGGAAAATGATAACCGGCCTTTTTCGGCGCTCTCCTTGACTAAAGCGCGAATGCAATTATTTACCCATTCCCGCTGATTGTTTCCCAGACAGCGAACCATTTTTGGAATCTCACCAGATTTGATGTAGCCCATTCTGAGAGCATCATTGATATCGGATGACAGATAGGCAAGTTTGTCGGCCAGACGAATTACCATATATTCCGGCGGGCACTTGGGGTCAAGCTTGATGATTCCCGAACCATTGGAATGATATGGAGCTCCATCTAAAACTTCAAAAGATAGGTTCAAACCTTTTCCCTTCCGCTCAATTTTGTCCGCTAAGATAACTGAGAAAATTTCATGCTTAAATTCAAAGCCTAAAATTTTTCCCAATTCTCGTTCACCCGCATGACCGAAGGGCGGATGGCCGATATCATGCACTAGAGCCAGAGCTTTAACCAAATTGACATTCAATCCCAATATTTGGGCGATGGTTTCGCCGATAATCATAACTTCCAAAGTGTGAGTCATCCGATTCCGAATTAACGGGTTATCGGGTGAAGACCAAACTTGCGTTTTATGACTCTCGAGCCGAAAACCTTTGGAATTGGCAATCTTCAAAGCGTCAATCCAGAAGGGGTCAGAGATGTCGGCCAAAATTAAATCTTCATCATCTTGGGTCCGGCGACCCAAAGATTTTTTGGAGTCAAAGGCTAAATGTTTTAGCGCTCCGCGATACTTCTTTAAGTCTTCCGTTTTCATTTTCAAAGATATTTGGGTGATTATTAAGAACATTGTTTGTCCCCCCAAATTAATCCAATTATTCCTTTTTGTCAACAAAAAAGCCATCCGCTTAAGATGGCTTTTTAGATGTCTAAATCTTTGCTTATTCCAAGCAACAATTAATCGCTTTTTTCACCAGACCCCCTAATTTACCCATAAATCCCTTCTTTTCTTGATCCTCTTTATTTAAAGCCTCATCATCAATTTTTTTGATATCGCCGGTATTGATCAACTTCATATTTAAGCCCCAGAACAAGGAGTAGAGATTATAGGCTTTGGAAAATAAAGCATAGGCGTCTTCCTTCCGACCCCGCCCCATTTCCTTGGTACCGACCTCCATTAATCTCATGGAAGCGGCCAGCAAGTGCTTAGAAATACACCAGACCTCGCCCTCATATTCTTTAATTAATTTTTGCATCAATTCTTTTCTCATTTCCCGCACATCTTTAATCAAATCATAATAGTCGGTATTGTCCGTTTTGGCCCCCGTAAAAAAGAAATGTTCTTCAATACTAATTAAATTCATGACCGCGATACTTAAATCCTGATCGGACGACAAATCCAATTTATTATCTTTTTTCAAATTATCCATCTTATCAATAAAAGTCTGTAATTCTTTTTGATTAATATCCATATATTAGAAATTATTATTTAGTAATAAAATAAAAAATAAAACTTAAAATCAATAACGACCCGAGGGGCATCACTACTTTTTGAAAAGGGAATTGAGCGCGACCGTTATTCTTCTTTTTCAAATATTGATACCAAGCGCCGACAAAATAGAAAACGATACTGCCGATAATAATTCCCAATAAAATCTTGTCCACATTCCACAAGCGATTGAAAGGATGGCCAATAACTCCGGTAGTATAAAAAGGAATGATAACCATGGCGTAATAAGCCAAATAAGTGATAAAACTCAGCCCCTTAAAATTAATCTTCTTCTTTCTCAACCACTCAATCGTCCAGGCGGACACGGCCACGAGCAGTCCGCCGATCCATAAGCTGGTGATGGTGTCGTCAATCCCCAGCCAACGAGAAAAGCCCAGGCCCGCTCCGGCGGCTACGACGCAAACCGGACAAAAAGCGGAAGCGGAAAAAACCACCAAAAAATTAGCGAGCAACAATCCAGAAAAAATTTTAATCTTATTCATAAAATATTATAGCTTGAATTTCGCCTTAAAAAAATTAGTAGTTTCATCTCCACCCACAAAACATTTATTTTCGGTCCACAAGAAAGGCACGCCCACATTATTTTGCGACAGAGAACAACGGCTAACGGCCTCCATCATTAATTTAGCGTTATCAGCATTCTTATAGACCTCTCTCTTTTCTATGGTCATTCGTTCATTAATTTTATTCTCGTCCAAAAATTGTTCCAACACTTTACAGTGCGGGCAAGTATCGCCATAAAAAAGAATGGTTTTGTTATCTAATAAGCTGACCTTGGTTTCCGGAGTAACGGCTGGAGCGCAACCGGCTAAAAGTAAAGGCAACAACAAAAATAATAATAAAAACTTTGACTTCATATATTAATCATTTAATCTCCTTAATTAATTCTGTAGACAGTATATCACATTATTTAAATTTTTCTCAACCCGAAACGGCTTTGATTATTGCCCCAAAAATGATAAACTGAGACTATGACTAAAACCAAACCAAAACTGATTATCATCGACGGCAATGCCATTATTCACCGCAGTTTTCATGCTCTCCCGCCGACCATGACCACCAAAACCGGCCAAGTGGTCAATGCCGTTTATGGTTTCACCCTTTTCTTGATTAAGGCCCTAAGCGATCTCAAGCCTGATTATATTGTGCTAACATTAGACAAAAAAGACAAGACCTTCCGCCACTTGGAATACCAGGAATACAAGGCCCAAAGAGTAAAGGCTCCCGACGAACTCTATGAGCAGATCCCATTGGTTAAAAAAATAGCCGAGGCTTTTGATATCCCAATTTATGATTTGTCCGGGTTTGAGGCCGATGATCTCATCGGAACTATTGCTCACCAGGTTAATTCCGATATCAAAAAAATAATTATGACCGGCGATATGGATACCCTGCAACTGATTAACGACGACACTCAAGTCTATACCATGAGCCGTGGTATTACTGACAGCGTTTTATATGGCGCCGCTGAAGTGGTCGCCAGATACAAGCTCCAACCGAATCAAATGATTGACTACAAAGCTTTGCGGGGCGATCCCAGTGATAATATTCCGGGGGTGAAGGGAATTGGCGAGAAGACCGCTTCTGAGCTATTAAACAACTTTAAGACCTTAGACAAAGTCTACGAAGCCGTGGACAGAAGTAGTGATAAAATTAAACCGCGGATTTTAGAACTGTTAAAAGAACATAAAAAAGAGGCTTATCTAAGCCAAAAATTGGCGACGATTGACCAAAATGCCCCGATTAAGTTTGATTTGGAAGCTTCCCGCTGTCAAAAACTAGATAAAGCTAAAATTACAGCCCTTTTTAGTGATTTAGAATTCAAATCGTTGGTACCTCGACTCAATAATTTGGATAAATATCTTGCTCCGGAACCCAATAAACCAGGGGAAATTGAGAATCTTTTCACCATTTCTGACAAATTTGCCCGAGATGAGAAAAAATTCCAATATCGATTAATTGATAATGATTCCGACTTTAAAGCCTTTCTAGAAAATTTGTCTCAGCAAAAAATATTTACCTTAGATACCGAGACCACTTCGCTTGATCCTCTGACTACCACTCTCTTGGGCATTTCCTTTTCCTGGCAAGAAGGCGAAGCCTATTATCTGGATATCAACCAAAATAATCAGTGGCTAAAAGAATTGGCCCCCATTCTGGCGGACGAGAAGATAAAAAAGTGTGGGCACAATATTAAATTTGATCTCAAAGTTTTAAACAACCAAAATCTGGAAGTCAAAGGTATTTATTTTGATACCATGATTGCTTCCTATCTCCTCAACCCGGAAAATCGCCAACACAATTTAGACGCCATCACTTTTGCCGAACTGGGTTGGGAAAAAATAAACCACAAAGATTTATTGGGAGAAAAATTTGCCGAACTGGATTTCGCTGGCGTCTCTCCTAAAAAAATGGCCATCTATTCCGGCGAAGACGCCGACTTCACTTGGCGCCTGGTTAGTATTTTAGAAAAAAAATTGAAAGCCGAAAAACTTTGGGATCTTTTTCAAGACATTGAAGTCCCATTAATTCCCGTCCTGGCCAAAATGGAAAATACCGGCATCTTGTTGAACAAAAAAATATTGAGTCAGATGTCTAAGGAGTTGAAAATTGAAATTGATAGACTGGAAAAAGATATTCATAAGTTAGCCGGAACCAAATTCAACATCAAATCCACCAAACAACTAAAAGAAATATTATACGAAAAATTGGAGATTGCCACCAAGGGAATCAAAAAAACTAAAACCGGGCTCTCCACGGCCGCCGAACAATTGGAAAAATTGAAAGACGCTCATCCGATTATTCCCCTACTTCAAAATTATCGCGAGCTAACCAAACTTCTAAGCACTTACGTCGAAGCTTTACCGGAACTGGTCAGTCCCAAAACCGGTCGATTGCACACCAATTTCAATCAGACCATTACTGCCACCGGTCGACTGTCATCCAATGAGCCCAACCTCCAAAACATCCCCACCAAAACTGCCCTGAGCAAAAAAATTAGACAGGCCTTTATCGCTGAAAAAGGCTATGTTTTTGCCAGTTTGGACTATTCCCAAATTGAGCTACGTCTCGTCGCTCACATGTCAGCCGATAAAAGAATGCTGGAGGCTTTTGCTCGCAATGAAGACATCCATGCCATCACCGCGGCCGCCATCAACGAAGTTTCCTTAAAAAAAGTCACGCCCGAGATGAGACGCGAAGCCAAGGCGGTAAATTTCGGGGTTATTTACGGCCAGGGTCCGCACGGTCTCAGCCAGGGAGTCGGAATTCCTTACCAACAAGCGCAAGAATTTATCGCCAAATATTTTGTCACTTATTCCGGCATCAAAAAATATATCGCCACCAATTTGGAATTTGCCCAGAAGCATGGCTACGTGGAAACTCTTTTGGGACGGAGGCGCAATCTGCCGGAAATAAATTCCACGATTATCATGATTCAAAAAAGCGCCGAGCGCATGGCCATCAATATGCCCTTCCAAGGAACAGCCGCGGATATGATAAAGTTGGCGATGATTAAAATTGCGCAATTGATTGAAAACAAAAATGATATTAGAATGATTCTACAGGTTCATGATGAATTAATTTTTGAGATTAAAGAAGGTCTGGAGAAAAAATACGTCAATCAAATTAAAGATATCATGGAAAATATTATCAAATTAAAAGTCCCAATTATCGTGGACGTTAAATATGGCGCCAATTGGGGCGAGATGAAATAGAAAATAAAAAAGATGGTTCATAATTAAATAAAAACCATCTTTAAACACGTTCAACTCCCAGGAACACAAAAAGTCCGATTACCAAACACACTAAGACGTGGACTGTGGAGTAGCAAATTAATAAAATCAGATTGTAGGCCAGGCCATACAAGGGTGAACCGCCGACAAGTGAGAAATAAATCATAACCACTGCCAGAAAGATCAGCAATGCCCATGCAGAGTATTCCAATTTAGAATAAGGGAACCTAAAGTTATAAGTAATTTTATACAAATATCTTATTAAGTTGACCCAAATAGCTAAAAAGAAAATATTCCACCAGCCGGAAAGAGAATATTTAAGCCCAAAATCATCGAAGCTTATACTCTCCAGGCCAAGAGGCAAATTAATCGTCAAACGAGGCAAGTCAGCTTCGGTCAGCTGTTTTAAATCGCCGGTAATTAGATAAAAAATGGTATAAAACAGGGCGATCGGAGCTAAAATTAACAAAAAAATGATTAATTCGCTCGGGATTTGATAAAATACAAAAATCCTTAGCTTTCTCCGTTGATATTCGGATATTACTCCCAGTTTCACCAACCACGGCGAAATAGCGAGAAACGACGCCAAGAAAAGGAACGAGATTATCGCTAACATTATAAGTCTCCTTTCAAATTTTAAAGATCAGTGAATAATTTAATATATTATACTACCAATTAATCATAATTTTTTAAATATGTCAATAGATATTAGGAAAGAATTAGCTCAAAAAAGAATAGCCATTTTAGGACTGGGGATAGAAAACCAGGCTCTTTTGCAATACTTATTAAAACAAAAAATAAAAAACCCGATTACCATTTGTGATGCTCGTTCGGTAAAAGAATTGGGAACAAGATATGCTGATTTTAGAAACTATAAACAAATCACCTGGCGACTGCAAAAGAAGTTCAACCAAAAATTATATGACTTTGATCTTCTATTCCGTTCTCCCGGCTGGCCAATACTTTGTCCCGGCATCCAAGAGGCGTTAAAACATGAAGCGGAATTAAATAGTGCCATGAATCTTTTTCTGGCTCTCTGCCCGACTAAAAATATCATCGGAGTTTCCGGCACCAAGGGCAAAGGCACCACCGCCAGCTTGATTAACCACATTCTAAAAACCGCCGGCAAAAAAGTTTGGCTGGGTGGCAATATCGGCATCGCTCCATTTGCTTTTTTGGAGAAAATTAAATCTACAGATTGGGTAGTCTTGGAACTATCCAGCTTCCAATTGGAAGATTTGGAATTCAGTCCGAAATATTCTGTGCTTACCAATATCTACAAAGAACATCTGGCTCCGGCCGATCCTCTTAATCCCAACTATCACAAAAGTTACCGATCTTATATTCTGGCCAAATTAAATCTCCTAAAACATCAAACCAAAACTGACTATTCTTGGCTTAATAAAAAATTCCAAAAGATATTTATCAAATATAAAAAATATTTGGGAGCCGGTAAAAAAATATATTACAACGGCTCCAAGCTAACCAGCCGATTGGTCGGAAATTATAACCAAGAAAACATCGGAGCCACTGTAGCACTGGCTAAAACTTTGAAAATTTCTAATACCACAATCAAAAAAGCGGTGGCGACTTTTGTCGGGCTGGAACATCGGTTGGAATTTGTCATCAAAAAAAACAATATCACCTATTACGATAATAGTTTTGCCACTACTCCCGAAAGCACCATCATGGATTTGCAATCTTTTAAGGAGCCGATTATATTGTTGGTGGGCGGGGCCGATAAAGGCGCCAATTTCAAACCACTGGCTCAAGCCATCAAGAAAAAAGTGAAATTTACCATATTACTCCAAGGCACCGGCACCAAGAGAATTCGAAATGAGTTGGTCAAGATAAAATACGGCTCGAAAAATATGATTCTGGTGGCCAGCATGGCCGAAGCCATAGACCGGGCGAAGAAATTGGCCGAGGCAAATGACATTGTCCTACTATCCACGGCCTGCGCCAGCTTCGGGATGTTTAAAAATTACAAAGAGCGAGGCAATCAATTCAAATATTATGTTCAGCAATAAAAACATCATCGGCGTTTTTGACTCGGGCCTGGGAGGCTTAAGCGTCTTTAAGCATTTCCTCAAAACTCTTCCCCAATATAATTATATTTATCTGGGTGATAATGCCCGCGTGCCTTATGGCGGCAAATCCAAAGACGTTATTTACGACTACACCAAAGAAGCGATTGACTTTTTATTCGCTCAAGGAGCCAACCTGATTATTATCGCCTGCAATACCGCCTCTGCCGAAGCCCTGCGCCGCATTCAACAAGAATATCTGCCTAAAAAATATCCCGGTAAAAAAGTTCTAGGGGTTATTCGGCCGCTGGCCGAGGCTGCCGGTCAAAACAACCAACTGCATAAAGTGGGCATTATCGGCACTCGGGCCACCATTAATTCCAACGTCTATCAGACTGAGATTAAAAAGTTAAACAAAAAGATTAAGGTCTATCAAATCAGCGCCCCGCTCTTAGTTCCTCTGATAGAAGAAGGCTGGGCTCACAAACCGGAAGCTAAAAACATCCTGAAATCATATCTGGAGCCGCTCAAAAACAAAAAACTTGATGCTCTGATCTTAGGTTGCACTCACTATCCTTTTCTCTTGACTGAAACTAAAAAAATTATGGGTAAAAATTGCTTGGTTCCCAACACCGGGGATATCATTGCCCGCAGTCTAAAAAATTATCTGGCCCGTCATCCCGAGCTAGGACTCAAACCGAACAAAAAATCGACCATAAAATTTTACACCACCGATGATATCAAACAATTCAAAAAGTTAGGGGAAAAGTTTTTGGGACAACCGATAACTCACATCCAGAAAATAAAATTATAGTATGATTATCTTTTTTTACGGCGACAACAATTTCAAGGCTAAACAAAAAATCAAGGAATTAAAAACCAAGTTCTTCCAGGAAATTGATCCGAATGAGCATAGCTTCAACGTGCTTGATGGCGCCACGGTTGACTTGAATGAAATTAGTCAGACCGTCAACACCGGTTCGCTGTTTACCAAAAAGCGGCTGACCCTGATTGAAAATATTTTTGCCAACAAAAAAGTGAGCGTCTTGGAAGAGCTGCTGGACTATTTGCAAAAAAATAATCTGGAGAAGAGTGATGACATCTTGGTTGTTTATGAACCTAAACTCAAAAACCAAAAAGGAAAAATTGTGAAAGCCAGTCCCAACGGCGAAAAAGACAGTCCGTTAAATGCGAAAGAAAAAAAACTGTTTGAATTCTTAAGCCAACAAAAATTTACTCAAGAGTTCAAACCGCTGACTCCCGCCGAGCTGGCCGGCTGGATTAGAACCGAAGTGGAAAAAAGAGGCGGAGCAATCAAACCCACGGCCATCACGGAGTTGATTAATTACAGCAACAACGATTTATGGCAAATTAATAATGAAATTGAAAAGCTGGTTAACTATAAACTCGCAGTCGAAATTACCAGTAGTGATATTGAAAAAATTTGCTCTCCGGCGGTTGATGATAACATCTTCGCTTTGACCGATGCCCTGGGAAGTAAAAATAAATCGCTCGCTTTGAAAATTTTGGAAGATCAATATCACTTGGATGTCGCCGACGAATATCTGCTGGCGATGCTCTTACGCCAATTCAAGATAATTCTACAATTGAAAGTGGCTTTGGACAGTGGCGAAAATCCCAGTAAAATCGGACCGGCTTTAGGTTTGCATCCTTACGTTGCCCAAAAAAGTGCCGGCCAAGCCAAATATTTCACTTTAGCCCAATTAAAGGGAATAATCAGCAATCTGACCCATCTGGATTATTTGAATAAAACCGGCCAGACTAATTTCAAGACTGGACTGAACCTCCTGATTGCCAAAATGTAAGAAAACTATTGCTTTTTTATTTTGATTATTATATATTATTGAAGAGCTCTAAGGCTCTCCTGTTTTTTTATCTGAAATTAGGGCAATTAGCTCAGTTGGTTAGAGCGCAACACTGATAATGTTGAGGTCGGAGGTTCGAATCCTCCATTGCCCACTTAGATTATCGCGGGGTAGAGCAGTTGGCAGCTCGCCGGGCCCATAACCCGGAGGTCGTCGGTTCGAATCCGACCCCCGCAACATAAAATTTCGCCTCGGTAGCTCAGTGGTAGAGCAAAGGATTGAAAATCCTTGTGTCGTCAGTTCAATTCTGACCCGGGGCACAGGCTAAAACCCATATTTATGGGTTTAATTTGTAAACGGGGTGTGGCCCAGTTGGTAAGGCGTCTGGTTTGGGACCAGAAGATCGTGGGTTCGAGTCCCGCCACCCCGACAATTAAATACAGACACAAAACTTGATTTTTGTTTGTTATTATGTTACAATTTTTTTACTTTTAATTAATCTATATTTATACCTACTATGCCTAATCAACGAGCGGCCAAAAAAGACTTACGTAAAAACGTAAAGAGAAAGAAAATCAACAACAGCATCAAAGCGAATACCAAGAAGTTGGTGAAAGATATCATCAAAAATATTGAATCCAAGGAAATGAAAGCCAAGGTTGGCATTAACAGCGCCATTCAAGCCATTGATAAGATGGTCAAGAAAGGCATTATCAAATCCAATACCGCTTCCCGCCAAAAATCTAAATTACAAAAGAAAGCTAACAAATCTAAATAATTAATAATATTGCCCATTCTTGGCTATGGCCTAAACCATACCTCGGATTGGGGATGACAAGTCTATGTTAGACAAAAAAAACAAGGAAAAATTAATTAAAAAGTTTCGGACTCATGACAATGATACCGGATCCCCGCAAGTTCAAATCGCTATTTTGACAGCCGAAATTGAACAATTATCCGAGCACTTGAAAGCTCACAAACACGACTATTCTTCCCGTCGCGGTCTACTCAAGAAAGTGGCCGAAAGACGCCGCTTATTAAAATACTTACAGAAAGAAGACGCCGCCGCTTTTGCAGAATTAGCCGGCAAACTAAAATTGAAGATTGCCCAAAAACTGCAGGAAGAGGAAGAGGCTAAAGCAATTTTAGAAAAGAAATTTGACGAAGTGTTGGGCGAGAACGAACCGGAAGAAGAAGCAGAAGAAAAATAATCAATTATGATTAAACATAAAGAACAAAGAGTCGGCGTCCTGGTAGATGTTTCCAACATGTACCATAGCGCCAAAAATTTATACGGCAAGAAGGTTAACTTTAGAGAAATTTTGACCCAAGCCGTCGCTGATCGAAAACTGATTCGAGCCACTGCTTATGTTATTAAGACCGAAAACAATGATGAAATGTCGTTTTTTGAGGCCTTAAGCCAACAGGGGTTTGAAGTCAAGATGAAAGACCTCCAAGTCTTTGCTGGCGGTGCCAAAAAAGGCGATTGGGATGTCGGTATTACCATTGATGCCATTAAGCTGGGTGACAAACTGGATGTTATTATTCTAGTTTCCGGTGATGGCGATTACCTCCCGGTTGTTTCCTACTTACAGAACAACAAAGGCTGTCTCGTAGAAATTATGGCCTTCAGAAAAACTGCTTCCTCCAGACTGGTGGAAGAATCCGATGACTTCATTGATCTGGGCGCCAGCAAGAAATTCTTAATCTAACAAAAAAAATAGATAGCAAAAAGGATCTGATGAAACAGATCTTTTTTGTTCGGGAAAAATTAAAAACCGCTCCTTTGGTGGAACGGTTTATATGCGCAATTTAGAAATTCTTAGATAAAAAAGTACTCATGCAGACAAGGACTATTTCGGAGATCATCAAAACTAGCATCTCTTTTTGTACATTCATTTAGAGCTTTTTTTTGTCTTTTTTTGATGTTCCACGGATAACTATTAAATAGAAATATGCCGAGAGAAGCCAACAGCACTAGCGACACAAAGATAGCTGTGAATGGATTTTCAATAGAATAGTTGTCGGCGAAAAAAAACTGAACTAAATAAAAAGAAATGGCAAGAACTAAAAGGTTTAGAAAAAAATAAAACATTCGACGACGATAATTTGATTTAATCAAATTAATCATAAAAGCAGTTTCTTGAAGTGTCATAATTATACTGATTTTTGAGAACGGTTATTATATATTTTAAAAGATCGTTTACACTACCAAACCATAAATTAATTTGTGGTTTAGATGATGTAGGCGAAACAATTTTGTTTCGCCCGACTTCAAAAAGTTATTTATTACTCATGACTCAAATAAGCCTTTGCCTTTTTGTAGTTCATAAACGGCATGGCCTTCCTGGCTGTTTAATAATTTTGCCTGGAGTCCTGTTATTTGACAGATAAACATTATCAACATTCTGGCTCCGCTTTCGGTAGAAGACCAAGCGGGCACCAATGCCTTATCGTCATTGGTCGTTCCCTCAAAACGCAAAACATTATTACTATTTTGACGACGGACCGATAAAAGAAGTTCATTCTTAGAACTTGGTTTAGGGAAATAGACGGTTAGAATGTCTCCCGCTTTAAGGCCAGTTCTTCCTTTCGCAGTACTGGGTGTTCCTGATTTAATAATATTCATTTTTTATTCCTCCTTGATATGATTTTATTGATATTTAAGAACTATAACTAGTAATTGTAGTATATTTACAATCTTTTGTCAATACTAACTTATTGCCAAAAATAAAAATCCCGCTCCATTGCTGAAACGGGATAAATAAATATTCTCAAAGGCCAGACGGCCAAGAACTACTTGCAGACACCCAAAAAACAGTACTTGACGCTCCAAGCATCACTAAAGTAATGAAGGTGGAGTTCGCGGGCGTAGCCACTAACATAAATATAGGGCACACGGCGAGAGTCAAAGGAGCTGGAGCCAAGAGCGATAATAGAAAATCGTTCTTGCAATTCAGGATGGGCAATACTAATAGCTAATAGCTCCAACAACGTTCCTGGCCTGAATCCTTCTTTGTCCATTTTTCTGATAGCATCTTTGCTGTTGTCAAAACCACGGAATAATTTACCGGCGATATCAACTTTTTTCCCAATTGTTTCAGAAGAAATAGGGAAATTTTTAGCATTAATATCGACGTTTACAAAATGAAATTTGCAATCAGCAATAGCTTGCTCTACATTTTTGGCATAATCAACGGTGAATTTTATCAATTGACGTTTCTTTAAACGAAAGAAGTAAATTGCAGCCAATCCTGAAATGGCAGCAGCGGCAATAATAATAACTAAAATTGTAGGGTTCATATTCGGATAATTTTAAGATTTATACTAGACCAATTGCCAATCTCATCTAAATTTAGGTGAATTTAGCAATTAGTCCAGTCAATCCATTTTTTCAAGGAGCTATTAATAAGACTATAGTGGCACAATGCTTGATTTTTGTCAATACTATTTACAAATCCCAATATTTATTATAAGCTGGGAGTGTTTTAAAGGGTCATTTTAACCCTAAAATAACTTAATAATAAAGCCTTGACCGACAGATACATAGCACTGTTAGAGTGAATCTACAGTCTTATAATCTGGCGGCCAAGCAATAAACAAGTATGAACAACAAAGAAACTGTTGTCTCCTGTGATTGGTTAGGCCGCACCCTCACCATCAAAACAGGCAAACTGGCTAAACAGGCCGATGCTTCTGTTTTAGTCCAATACGGCGACACCGTCCTTTTGGCGACCGTCGTGGAAAATCGCAAAGAACGCGATGGCGTTGATTTTTTTCCGCTGATGGTAGAGTTTGATGAAAAACTTTACGCCGCTGGAATTATTAAAGGCTCACAATGGGTCAAACGAGAAGGTCGTCCAACTGACCAGGCAGTGTTAACTGGCCGGATGGTGGACAGAGCTATCAGACCATTGTTTGATACCGAATCAAAAAAAGATGTTCAAGTAATCATTTCCGTTTTGTCCGTGGATAATGTCAACGACCATGACGTCATCGGCCTCATCGCTGCTTCCGCCGTGCTGTCTATTGCCGGACTAAAATGGAACGGTCCGATTGGCGGCATCCGTGTCGGCCGAATTGAAGACAAATTTATTTTCAATCCAACCTACGAGCAACAAGCATTAAGCTCTCTGGATATAATCGTGGCCGGTACCGAGCAAAAAGTTATTATGCTGGAAGCCGGAGCCAATGAAGTACATGAGGATATTGTCTTTGACGCCATTATGGCCGGACAAAAAGAAATGCAAGTCGCGATTAATTTAATCAAAGATCTTGCCAAGCAAGTCGCCACTCCAATGAAAGAAGAAGCTAAAAAATTGATTACCGCCGAAGAAACTAAGAGCAAGGAAGAAAAGAATCAATTGTTGGAACTGGGCCGCGCTTGGATGAACGACAATATCAAAAAATATTTATTTGATAAAATATATTACACCAAGGGAGAACGGAAAGGCGCTGTTCGCGCTATCAAAGAAAATTTGGACGAATATTTATTCTCCCAAAATATTGAAAAATCTAACCGCGAATTTATCATTAAGAAATTAGCGGAAGAGATGATTGAAGCCGAAGTGACTCGCGCTATTTTAGAAGAAAAACGCCGGGTGGACGGCCGATCTTTGACCGAAATCCGCGAATTATCAGGCGAAGTTAGCTTTTTACCCCGCACTCACGGCACCGGTCTTTTCTCTCGCGGTGAGACTCAAGTGATGTCAGTTGTTACCTTAGGCGCTCCTGGACTGGAGCAAACTCTGGAAGGCATCGAAGGCAAAAGCAAAAAACGTTACATGCATCATTATAATTTTCCGCCTTACAGCGTGGGCGAAGCCGCTCCAATGAGAGGTACTGGCCGACGTGAAGTTGGTCATGGGGCACTCGCTGAAAAAGCTTTGATGCCGGTACTGCCGAAACAAGATGTTTTCGCTTATACCATTCGCGTGGTCAGTGAAACTCTAGGCTCTAACGGTTCTTCCTCAATGGCCTCCACTTGCGGCTCTACTTTATCACTGATGGATGCCGGTGTTCCAATCAAAAATCACGTGGCCGGTATTGCTATGGGTCTGGCCTCTAATCACGATATGAGTAAATGGGAAGTGTTAACTGATATCCAAGACTTGGAAGATGGTGATGGTGGAATGGATTTCAAAATTACTGGAACTGATAATGGCTTAACCGCCATTCAATTGGATACTAAGACTACCGGGCTGACCGAAGAAATTATCAAAAAAACTTTCTCTCAAGGTCGCGAAGCTTTGAATCAAATTCTTGGAGTTTTGAAGGCGACGATTCCAGCTCCTCGAGCTGAGCTTTCCAAATATGCTCCGAGAATTATTTCCTTCAAAATTGATCCGGCCAAGATTGGTGCAGTTATCGGTACCGGCGGAAAAACCATTAACAAGATTATTGATGACTTTGAAGTTTCCATTGACATTGAAGATGACGGCCAAGTAAATATCTGCGGCGTTGATTCCGAAAAATGTTTGGCCGCTGAGAAAGCCGTCAAAGATATTATTCGCGAATTTGAAGTCGGTGAAGTTTTCACCGGCAAGATTGTTCGCATCATGGACTTCGGTGCTTTCTTGGAATTAGGTGGTGGCAATGATGGATTAATCCGGGTCAGTGAAATGGCTCCCTACTTCATCGGCTCCCCCAATGACTTTTTGAGCGTGGGCGATGTCGTCACCGCCAAGATTAAAGAAATTGATGACCAAGGCCGAGTAAATCTGACCATGAAGGGCCTGGAAGAGAATATGCCCCTGTGGAAAGATGAAAAAGGCAAGTCCGAAGGACGCCCAATGGGTAATAGTTTCAGTCGCCCCGGCGGCAGTCGCCCCAGCAGCGGCGGTTTCGGCGGTCCTCGGCGACCTAGATTCTAAAAGCTCTTGACTTTTAGGGGGTATTAAGATAATATTTTTCTATAAAAATAACGAATAAATAACCATTATGTTAACTATCAGACTATCTCAAGTCGGAAAAAAGAACAAAAAAATGTTCCGGTTGATTGTATCCGAGAAAACTAAAGATCCATTTGGTGATTCTTTGGAAATCTTAGGCTCATATAATCCTCATTCCAAAGACTTACAAATCAAAGCCGACCGCGTCAAACACTGGATAAAGAACGGTGCCGAGTTGTCTCCCACCGTCAATAATTTGCTGGTTGAAAAGAAAATTATTACCGGTAAAAAGTTAGCTATTTCCAGTATCAGTCAGAAAAGAACCGAAAAAATCGGTAAAAAACAAGAAGAAACCAAGAAAGCCGCTGCCGACAAAGCTGCCAAAGAGGTAAAAGAAGTGGAAGCAGCCGCTCCAGCCGAAGAAACTCCAGAGCCAACTGAAGAAGTTACAGCGTAAATTGACAATTTTTAGCTCTCTGGTATACTTAATATTATAAATTGCCTGTTAGAGCAGGCGAATGTAATTAATAATTTTTGACAAATTTGAGAGATCTTAGATCCGTCAATTTGTTAGAGAAAGAATCGTATGAAGGACAAGGAATTCTTAGAGATGATTGTAAAAAACATCGTTTCCACCCCAGACGCTGCTGTGGTTGATAGAACCGTAGATGAGATGGGCGTTCTTTTGACTTTAAAAATCGATCCAGCTGACATGGGTTATGTCATCGGTCGCCGTGGTCAAACAGCTCAAGCTATCCGCACCCTGCTTAAAATTATTGGTGCCAAAAACAATTCTCGCGTCAACTTAAAAATCTATGATCCAAATGGCGGCGCTAAGCCAGCTGGTATGTCCAGACGTGATGATAGAAATGACGACAGAAATGATGACCGAGCTAATATTGACACTTCGGCCGTTGATGACTTAAAAATCTAGTTTTCAAAATCATTACATAAATAAAAAACCACAGCTCATTTTACTGTGGTTTTTTATTTAATATCAACTTATTATGAATTTCAAAATCATTACTATCTTTCCTAAAATCTTTGACTCCTATTTTTCCGAGAGCATTATCAAACGCGCTCAAAAACAAGGAATCATCAAAATTACCAGTCAAGATTTGAGAGAATTTTCCAACGATCGCCACAAAACTATTGATGATACTCCTTACGGCGGTGGCGCCGGGATGCTCATGAAAATAGAACCGCTCTATAAAGCGCTAAAAAAATTAGCTCCGAGAGTCAACCAAAAAAGAAAAATAGTCTTGCTCTCCGCTCAAGGACAAAAATGGACTCAGCAATTGGCCCAAAAATATTCCAAACTGAATGAAGTAATATTTATCTGCGGTCGCTATGAAGGCGTGGATGAGAGAATCAAAAATTTTATTGACGATGAAGTTTCCATTGGCGATTATGTTTTAACCGGCGGAGAGTTAGGTGCGATGGTGATGATTGATTCCATCACCCGGCTTCTACCCGGAGCCTTAGGCAACGAGCAAAGTTCGCAAGACGAATCTCACTCTCAAATAGGAATACTGGAATATCCTCAATATACCAAGCCGGAAAAGTTTAAGATCAAAAATAAAAGCTACGATGTTCCCGAAATTCTCCTCTCTGGCAATCATCAAAAAATTAAAGAGTGGCAAGAGAAAAATAAAAAAGGAGTTGTTTAACAACCCCTTTTTGTTTGGCTTAAATATTTTTACTCTGAAGCCAATTTCAAAGCTTCATCCAATGTTAAATCCATTGGATCTCTTGGTTTTGGCAATTGAATTACCGGTAAAGTTTCCTTCACGGCCATAAAACAAGCGTCAGAAAATCCACCGGGGCCAATAAATAAATTGGCTTTTTCATCAAATACTACCTGAGTTCCGGGAACTTCCGTGATTGATAAAACGGCCGCTTGCGTATGTTTTTTGTTCTCTTTATCTTCAAAAGCGACACCAATGACCACGATTTTAGAGTCTTTTAATGTATAGCGAAGATAAGCGTCAGAGCAACCGGTCAAATGATTAGCCCAACCAGCGCCGATAATCGCCACGTCAATTTCTTGTTCGGTCAACTTTTTCAAAAGTTCCTGAGTGGCCAGAGTATTACGATGTTGGCTTCGGATATAGACACCGGGCACTTCTACATTTTCTGAATTTTTAAGAAGTCTTAAACCATCATAACATTGGACTAAATCACTTTTAGATCCAACAATAACTACAATTCTTCTTTTTTTCATTTTTACAACAGTTTAAAGGTTAAAACCACACACCCATTTCTTTTTTCTGATACTCTTTCAGGCCGAGACCGGTGAGACGTTCAAAAATGTGTAGATAACGTTTAGTTGTTTCTTGAACTATTTCCTCCGGAATTTTCAAACCATGAACAAAGGCTACGTGCTCCGAATTTTTTGGGTCTAATTTATTAACACCAACAACGTTGAAAGGAGTTTCAATTTTAGCCACGTAATCGCGAACGAGTTGCTTGTCATAAAAATGAGGATCACGTCCTTCGGCCATCGCTTTTTCCCAGTCTTCAGCTACGGCAAAGCGGGAAGAGTCAGGTGTCAGAATTTCATCAACGATTTTTTTTCCGGCAACTTCGAACTTAGTATCCAGAATCAAAATCCCTCTTTCTTGAGCATAGCCATAAGCCTCATTATAAGCGGAGGCCAACATATCAACTACTTCCAGTGGTTCTACTCCCAGTCCCTTTTTATCCATTTCATTAAAGAAGTAATCAGCGTTAACATTAACATCGTGGCCGACCTCTTCTTTGGTAGAAGGAGTAAAAATTGGGTGCACCAATTTGGACCACTTGGGCAGTCCGGGCGTTAACTTATGCCCACCGGCCATACCGGTTTTTTGGTAATCTTTAAATACCGAGCCACCGATGTGATGACGATAG
>Ga0172381_10001415_pt1 | contig 28315 bp, 27 predicted proteins | sample Leawel6488metaG_FD_119754 | JGI IMG/M metagenome (GOLD analysis project Ga0172381, IMG submission 119754) | Leachate microbial communities from a municipal landfill in Southern Ontario, Canada - Leachate well 64-88 metaG | ecosystem: Engineered > Solid waste > Landfill > Unclassified | place... | reverse complement strand
TCTATCTCCAGGAGCATCCAAGATAGATCGGCAGGTAGCCTCATCATCTTGGAACCACCAACCATCTTCTCTAGCATAGTAAATGGCCCACACCCTATCTCCTGGAGCTTCAAGAATGGATCGACAGGTATCCTCATCGTTTTGGAACCACCATCCCCTTCTTTTAGCCCAGTAAATGACCATCGCTCGATTACCAGGAGCATTAAGGATAGACTGACACACAACATTGATCTTATCCTGACCCATGTTCTTGATCTCATTCCTCACATTTGTGTAGATGTCTCCAGCTTTCATATCCTCTGTGATTTCTTTCATAACTGCTATCTCCTTGCTGATTTATTGATTATGTATTTATATATTGGTGACTATTGATGCTTGTTTTGGTTCGATCCACCAACCTTCATCTTTAGCTAAACTAATGACTAATGCTCTATTTCCTGGGGCATTAAAAATGGACTGACAAGTAGCTTCGTCATCTTGGAACCACCAACCAGCTTTCTTAGCATGATAGATAATTAACGCTACATCACCTGGTGCTTCTAAGATAGATCGGCAAGTGTCTTCATCGTTCTGAAACCACCATCCTTCTGCTTTAGCATAATAAATAACCAATGCTCTATTCCCTGGAGCTTCCAAGATAAATCGACAGGTAGCTTCATCATCTTGAAACCACCATCCATCATCCTTAGCATTATAAATAGCCATCGCTCTATTCCCTGGAGCATTAAGGATCGACTGACAAGTAGCTTCAGCATCTTGAAACCACCATCCATCTCTTTTAGCTGCATAGATGATCCATGCTCTATCCCCTGGCGCATTAAGAATAGATCGACAAGTGTCTTCGGTATCTTGAAACCACCATCCATCTCTTTTAGCCTCGTAAATAACCCATGCAACATCTCCTGGAGCATTCAAGATGGTCTGACATGCAACATCAATCTCATCTTTGGTCATATTCTCCATTGGGTTCATTACAGCTTGGTAGATGTCTTCTGCTTTCGTATCTTTTATGATCTCTTTCATTGGTGCTATCTCCTTATTATTTACGCTTGCTCGTTAGTCAGATAATTAGCTATATTTGCGGTCTCTTCTGCAAATTCGTCGCGTATGAATCCGCCGCTTTTATCGATGCGAGCATAGGGATTGATGATACAATTCGATCCAGGTTTTGAAGAGAATCCTACAGCACTCTCGATACCCATCATGCTTGGATGAAACTTATTCACATGGAGATTGATACCGCTACTGTATGTTTTTACTCCACCCTTAGCACCTGGAGCTTTTGTTGCAGATGAGAGTCGTTTGATGACTTTACTTCCAACCGTCAGCAACCAATTGTCACTGTACACTGGGCTGAATTGTACACTACTACTATTACCTAGTGTCTTCAGTATGAATCTTGGTTGGATCTTGAGAGACTTGACGATATTCTTGAACATTATCGACAAGTCGGCTTTCTTCTCGTATTTGTAGATACGGTCATACAGGGTACGAACCAACCCATCAATGATGACATTATTAACAGCCTCCACTCGTTTCTTATACATGTTGTTATTGGGGCAAGAGACGATGATCTGACTTATGTTCCGAGCTATAAAACAGAACAGATCATACATGTCATTGACAATGATGTCGTTATTAGCGAATATAGATTTTGTGTAATTATCGAGATAAGTATCAATCGATTCTATATGCTTCGTCATACGGCTGAGAGCGTGAATACGATCAATGTTATTATTGTTGATAATCTTCCCTAAGAGTATCATGAACACACTCTTGCTATTGAGCTGTAGAGATTCAAAAGTCACAGATCGATATCCATTCATGATGTAGAGAATCGCAGATACCACATCATAAAGCATCCTATCATTTTCCATGACGTTGATATTGACTTTGAGAAAGATCTGATCTTTGTTGGTAGCTATGTTCTTTGTTTTAAAATAATAATACCCTTCTTGAGGATCTTCCTGTTCCACAAATACCGCCGCATCGGGAGGTATGTCGAATTTCTCTAACACTTCCGGTAATGTGAATTTACATAAGAGATAATGTACGATCGTTGGTTGAGCTTTCTTGTTCTTACGCATCTTACGTTTATAATAAATAGCGCATGACACGATGTTTCCTACAAACTGTTTACCGGTTACTATATCTACATACGGGTGGAACGTATTTCGATAACACGATATGGGTGATCGTATCACTTTGATGGTGATACCATTCGCGTTTGTCCGTACACTAAACAGTTTCTCAGTCATATTCAGTAGACAATCGTGATGGGTACCGGTGACGACGATCGTACTATCCTCATACAAGTAAGGGACATAAATAGGCACGTTAAAAAGCTGATCATGATACCTGAAATTGTAGTTAACAAGAACCGCTTCATCATTTCTCATATTGATGAGATTCTTTTTCTTACCAGAGGTAAGCTCATAATTTAATCTGGCGAGTGGTGTGAGAACTTCGTAATTCAACAGTTCTAGATTCTCATCCGAAACCAACGCGCATTCCCGATACCGTTCGGCGATGAACTCGATCAATCCACCAATCTCATTCTTACGTAGATTAACGAGAAGATCATCGTTGAATCTAGGTAACTCATCACGAACAGCCTTTACGATACGTTGCATGTAATGCCCTCCAAATATTTATTCAATTGAATAAGTGTGTATCTCAGATGAATAATATATATCTAAGATATAAAGCTCATCATAGTGCATAGCATCGCCAAAACTCCTAAAAGTAAATCAGACCCCCCTAAGGGGAAATCTGTCCACTTGATGTGATTATTTTGGATATAGGGTCATTTTCATTATTAATAACTACAGTTAGAACTGTATAACAGAAGAGTGATTTCATTCCATCCTCCCAATGGACAGGTTGTTTGTATCGATAATAAGTTCGACACTATGATTTATTATTTAGTAGTCGGTTTCATCATTTTCTCACAACACTGACATACGAAGAAACCAATCACTATACCAACTCCTACCCCTGTAATCATAGGTGTGGGTTGGATGCTACTTTCTGAAAAACGCTTTACGAATAACTGCGGAATAGACCATTCCACTAAATTTTTCTTTGTCATGGTATTAGCCGATTGCTTAGTAATTAGAGTCACAATAAGAGAGATCGTTCCTAAGATCGCTCCGCCTATCTTGATAGCATCAATGATAGAACTGTTTCGTTGATCCGCTATTGAGCCGTGATATCGTATCTCTTCTCTTCGTGTCTTGAGTTCCTCCTGTTTGAGTTTAAGATTGCGCTCAGTCTCGTCGATCTTCAACTGCATGGTACGAATGAGATCATCTCTATCTCGGATGATCTTATTAAGTTTGACTATCTCCGATTGTAATTCCCTTATCAATCCAATATCTTCGGGAGATATCTGTTTACTAGAGCTACATATCTGATCATAAGTTCTACTCAATCTATCCTTATCATAATCAATGATAAGTTCAATACCTCCGCATTCTGACCAGTATTTAAATATGGAGAATTCTGAGTTAATCAGATCCCTATTTGGTATACTCTCAGTAAGTACTTTACTACCTACTCTCAACGTTACCGTGGCGATGGGTTCAACACACGGCTCAACATTCACTTTACCGTAGATACCATTAAAATTATAGAACATGATCTGTGAAGTATCAATGTTCCCTTTGATAGAAATATCAACGATAGACTTAGGAGCACCAGTTTTCTTCGCGATGAGTATATTGTTATCACGTATCTCCTGCATCTGTTCGTATGAACAGCCGCTGATGTAGATGTTGAACTTCTTAATATAAACAATCTTTCTGTCCAACCTCATATCAGCTGGAAGATGAATGGACCATTCAGTTACTGTGGTTGGGGTTCTACCAGCCGTTATGATTACAATGGAACATGAACCACCTGTAGATCGTATGACTGGATGTTTTATATTTGGAGGAGCTATATGTGATATAACTCCAGAATCTAATACATGAATAGCCATATTCCTATAAGAGGAAGTGACTAGCACAATCGGGCTAACGATATCACGATCAACTCCACCAATAGTCTTGGCGAATGTCATGATAGAACCACCGTTATTGTAAAGACCGCTTTCTATCCCTTTGAAGTCATTACTCAATTCAAGAGTGACCATCTCGAATCCAGCAGATTCTAATGAAAGCTCAGAGAAGATCTTTCCTATTTTGGAAAGCTGCCCTGTTGAATCTTTTGTACCGTAGACATCAGTGGTGATGATAGACGCTGACATACCCTCCTCCTATATATTTTTTACCCAGGTAGAGGTAGTTCTTTCGAACGTATAATCATCACCAGTGCTGATGTCAGAATGGAATGCAATTTTACACATGTCTGATATCCCATAACCAGCCTTTATAAAAGCTGAAGAGATAGCCTTACCTTGTACGGTCTCAGTTCGTCCATCCTTGAAGAATAGAGTAAACGTTTTATCATTCCCAGTCTTTTCATTCATAGAGCTCTCCAATAAAAGTAGATGAGTAATAGCGTTGAATTGTTATCTTCTTATTTATGATATATATATAAAATACGTTACATATGCTTCGAGCCATATTGTAGATGCCCGAAACAAACCCTCAAAAGGATAAAAGATAGGTATAAGGATGAATAAAAATACGAGTAAACGCGTTCGAGTTGAAGAATACATACTCAAGCTCATGACCCAATTCGATACATTCGGTGGTAATAATGTTGATCGATATACTCGCCTTTTCAAATCGATGAGCGATAAACGGTTCGATGAATTCATGAACGCATTGAAAGCTAAACAAACACAGATAAGTGCTATACTTCCTAATAACATGTCTAGTATGACTACGAACAAGGTCATCGCTATCGCTAAAAAGCGAGGGGTGGTTCTCTTCAGTAAGATCAATTTCCACGATATGCATACCGGTAGACCGTATAAAACGGCTTATCCAGTTATGGTGGTGGCTTTACCGGTACGAAGATTATCTCAATACCTTTTCCACAAGATATCATTACCGGATGGAGATAGTCATATCAATCCTATATCAGGACAGGTTATCCCACCTGACAAAGGAGCGGCATTATCATCAATTGAGACACAGATCCTAGCTAGTAAGGGTCTATCAGTTGGGATCGTTGAACTTCTTAAGGTTCGAGGTGGTGATATGAATGCGTACAAGACAATGCGTCTCACCATCGAAGAACAAGGCGATGTTTCGTTAAATGATATCCCTTTGTCAGGAAGACCAAGATCAGCTATCACTGTCAAGAGTTATCTTCACGCCATGATGATTGACTCCAACATATAACGAGGATAATATGTCAACTAACGTTCAAGATGTTATCAATCGGGATATCAACTCTTTACTGAATACAAAATCAACTAGTTCTACTACTGATATCTCAAAGGCGAGTATTGGTAGTGCCGTGTCATCTGATAAAGCATTTACATCTGCGTCAAAGAACAAAACCTCAGCAAACGTATTTGGAGTATATGAGACTAAGCAGGTAGTCAAAGAATTATCAGCTAGCACGAATAGCGCTTTCAGCACGGAACTCATTGCTACTATTAACACAGACAAACTCAAAGCCATAGCTAATAAGCTTGGGGTAAGTGTCAGTAGCGATAATGACTTTGATTCAGCTCTGACTCAAATTACGACTAATATCACCTCTCTTAAACAGAAATCATTCTCATCAACGTCTGCATTACTTAACAATGTCACTACTACGACATCATCAGATACGAATGCAATTACGCCAACTCAAGAAAGCATCATCCTTGATTCGAATGTGTCAAGTATTATTCCTACCTCGATGTCGGCGGGTGACTTCAATATATTAAAAGAGCTCTTTAGTAGTAGCGATGGATTAAATGTATTCAGTACTTGTGATGATCTGAACAATATCTTATCGTGGAATAATTCGATAATAAGTACAGATGCTGTTTATGCAGCGTTACGAGAATTGTATAGGCTATTAGGGATAAATGACATTAATGGTATCTTGAACTGTATCGCTAGTGTTCAGGATTCGCTGTCCATTATTCAACGAAGAGATCTAGTTAGTTCATTAATAAGTTCAGGAGCTGTTAATAGTTTGAGTGATCTTACAAGCTCTGGTACGAACAGTACTATTGTAGATACGCAAGCTACCGTCATCAGTTTGACCTCTAATTCTTCTTCATACACTTCTGAAAAAGAAACGTCTATGGATACGCTTCTTACTAATATAGGAGTTGATAAAACCGATGTTTTCTCGATATGGAGATCAGGCGGATCAAACGACTCCATACTTAATCAGGTAGAAGATCCTATCTATGACAGATCAACGATAAAATCATCTGACAACCGTGATTTTATGAATTATTGTTTTGGAGATACCGGTACAGATAGTCTAATCTCAACTATACCAGATTCATTGTTTACGTGATGATGACACCTTCTGAGCAGTACTGCTCAGAAGGTGTCATTCTATTTACATCTTTTCAAATGAACGGATCGTAACATCATTCAGATCTTTCTTAGCGAGATGTTTCTGTATATCAGTGACGATCATTGTACTGTACTTATGGAATGTTGGAAGCTGAATAATAGCTTCGTCAACATTGTTGTTGAATACACCCACTATAGCGGTTTCACCCGCTGCTGAGAAAAGGATCTTACCTTTCATATTCTTCAGCCGATGCAGTCTGATGACTCCAGGATGAGCAGCATTAACTGATAGGATAACATACTGTTCGGTATCCTGGATAGGATCGAAAGCGTATAGAATATCAGTAGAGTGTTTTCGGTTATCGAAGAGCTCAGGTGGGGCTTCGGTGATCCTTCCCTTATTCGATATCACTAGAGGTTTATCTGATACATAGTTGATGATAGATTTATCAGCCATGACAAAAGGTGCATCTGGTATACATCGGCTTTTACCATTCTGTCTTATAAACAGATGGGTGTTCTTTTTATACTGTATAGATATGCCTGTTGAAGAAATAGATTTAGGAAGGGTCACAACTCTAGAATACGTCGTTGGAGCTTTGTTAAATTTGACTTGTACGATGCCCGAATAGTAAGGAATAAAACGCGTCACAACGTTGTGAAACATCTTCCCCGTATCACTTATCTCAGACAGGTTATTTACCTGTAGTATTCCAAGCTCACCAACAATCAAACATCCGATGAAATTGCTCTCTCTTGAGGTGAATGTCATATCGGTCTTATACTTCTTTTTCAGAGCTTTGACCTCAGTACAGATTTCTTTATCGATGTACTTAAAACTATCATTAACCTCCTCAAGATCAGCATTGGTCTTAGCAAGCTTTTCTTCAAGTTCTTTGTGTTTTGATTTCATGAGGATCTGAAGATTGACATTCATGAGAACCTCACATTGACGTGTCGATAACTCGAATCTTTTCTTTAGGGTAGCATAGATTCCTTCAGCATCGAGTTCATCAGACGAGATGATACTAACAACCTCATCAACGTGACCACATACAACAAGGTAAGTTTCGAGACGCATCCTATTTACTTGTAACTCTTGTTGCCTATGCTTCTTAGCATTGAAGATGGAACGATACCGTTCCTTGTACCACATATTGATAATATCCGGTGGTGTCAGTTGGAGCATCTTTGAATTGAATACAAAGTTGTTGATCGCGTAAGCCGGTGTTCTTACTCGAACTATCCCTTTGATATTATCAATGAACTCGAAGATGTTAGCTCCACGTTTAATAGTGAGTTTGAAATCAGTGTAATCACGGTTCTCTGACAATGCTTCCAATGATGCATCAACAGCTGTCATCTTAGAGTTTTTATCACACGCTATAGTAAGTGAATCACGTACAACGCTTGTAGCTATACCATACGCAAGCGTCCTGAATAAGACCGTGTTATTTGACTCAATAACATACAGTCCTTCCGTATCTACAGGATGATTGAATTTCCCTTCAGTGTACGCTTGAATAAGCTCAGCTTCATTCTTGATGAAGACATGAATAGGTAAGCAAGGTAAGAAATATTTAGCCATACGTTGATAATTCCAATTAGGCTTATCCTTACAACTGACGAAATCAACAGTAAGATCGCAGATATTCTCAAACTTCATTGGAATAGTGTGGCTACTATAACCAAACCCAATAGACTCATTCTCAACTAAAAGAGCCATCGGTATCTTCGGTATAAAGTATTGGATCTCACGCCCCATGAGATCTTCCGTTGGTTCCATTGGTATCGTCTTGAAATTGATACCATTGAAAAAGATATCCTTACAGAAATCGGACAACTTGAATTCCGTGTACTTAGCAGCTGCTACACGATCACCACCGTAGGATCCTCGTTTAGACAAGATGGTGATCAGTGGGAAAGTATTGCGATACGAATCAGTCAGATTACAAGCCGCATCGTAGATGCTACTATCACCATACGGGTGTATACCAATCGCGTTACTCACCATTTTCATTCCACCGAAACTGCTATCCAACGGTTGAGTATAGATGATTCTTCGTTTCACTTTCTTCAACCCATCGATCGGGCATGGGAAGGTATTACTGAGTATATGCTTTGAATAAGCAAGAGAGTTATCTCTCACAATATCTGAAGCTTCAGCGATATGCATAAAAATTCCTCCAACAGGTGAACAGAGTCTCTCTATTGTATCAGTATGTCATCCGATCCATTGAGACTATATAAGGTTTATTATCAGCATCTTTGAAAGACATCGAGAAGCTACCAAGGTTGAGCTGTAATATGTTTTTGAGTATGAGCTCAAACATGCGATAGGTTAATGTCTTTCGTGTCGTGATAGCCGTCACAAGATTGTTTCGACTTGACGCTATGTTCTTCGTAGATTCACCGATACTTAACATGTATTCACGATGCCGTCTACTAAATTCAGCATGGGTTATCTTTTTATCTATGAATATCCGTATAACGACAGCCTTGAGCATGTCCTCTGCGGATTCACTGTCTTTTTCTGTTAATACAGGATCATCGCCATTACGCATGATTCTCTAGCTCCATTTGGTATTCGATTACGATAATACCAGTTTCTTTCGTTCAGTAGGGTCACTCCCTAACATGTCGAAGATGGTTTTAATATCACCAATACTCCCTATTTGATAAGCTCTTCTGGTCTTAGGATCAAAACAGTTCTTAGCAAGTGCCCCTGGTGGCATAGATCCAAGCCCTTTATACCGCTTGATCGTAAACATGCTATCGAGCTTTTTGAAGATCTCATGAAGTTGAACAAGTGTCACAGGTGAATCACTCATCAATGCAGAGTTCTTTGTTGTAGCGAATATCTTAGTCTTACCATAGTAGAACTCTCTATACATAGGTAAGATACGAGCATAAATAAGCTCAGTTATTTGATTGAGAGGGACAACAATATCATCAGAACCAATACTGACAATAAGGAGATTACCTGTAGGAATGTATTTGATATCACATCCTAGCATCTCACGCAACGCATCTACCTTTGGCTTCTTCATATCGAGAAAATTCGTTGCTAAAGATAATTGCTCAAGTAAAGCCGATGGTATCATGTACTCATCACTTAGCCGATCAAGTTCATCACCTATCTTGATAACCAACTCACTGAATGCGACAAGCTCTTCTCTCGATAAAGATTTGTAATAACGGTCTGACTTGACCTTAATATCGAGACATCGGTAATAAACGTGATACGCTAAAGTAGCCACCAACTCGGTATGATTCCTGATATATATCGATTCATTCCCTTTGATATCAAGACTGTAAAGAGGTGGGATTGTAACATAGATCTTACGTTGTTCTATGAGGGCTGGGCATAGGATATAAAGGTTACCAAGCATGATATTCGTGATATGATAACCATGCGTATCAGCATCAGCCATGATGAAGAGCTTATGGAAGTTGAGATTACTAAGGTCGTTACTTCCAGGAGTGATGTTGAGTATCTTGATGATATCCCTGAAGATATCATTCTTCTTGATGTTACTGATGGTTTCATTGATATGACGTGTATCGGTGAGGCCGTTGAATGGTTTACCGCCAAGCGTGTAGGTAGCTTGAAAGACACTACTCCTATCTTGATCGCTTTTCGCCGAATCCCCTTCCATCAAGAAAAGCTCAGCGGTTTGACGATCAGTGGTACTACAGTTGTTGAACTTCTTAGGACGACTGAGATTGGATAAGAGCTTTCTCATCGTACTTGGTTTGAAATCGTTGTTCGTGAATCGATTGTAGCACATATTAATATGCTCGGTCATCAACTCATACATATCTTCGATGATCTCATTGGTTATGAGCTCATTGAGGAGTGTGGTGTATGGTGCCTTGAAGGCGACATCCCTGAAAGATACCTTAGCAAATCCAGAGAATTGAGCACCACTGAATTTCACATTGAGAACCAACCAGATCGGTAGCTTATATTGATCGATGAAGAAGGCCTTGATGTTCTTATCCTGTATCTTGTTTTGCATCTTCCCTTTGATGAACTTGGTGAGAAGAGATATATGTACACTCGAGTTATCAGTGAAAAGCAGATTATTCACGAAGGTTAGACGGTTATTTGATATACCACTCGTATTGCTGAGAGATACGAGAATATCTCCTTCGATCCGTAATGTATCATCGACATTCTGACCAAGGAGATTGTACTTTGCGTTCCATCTCTGGATACCAAAATAGGATTGAATATAATTATTCCTATCCAGTGACGCGCTGTTATACTCGGGCTGGATAGTATTACATATATTATCCAGATATTCGATCACTTGTAAGGATGAAGCTGTTCTTATTGATTTCGGTATGCCATTGTCTACCTTGATGAAACGTATCTGGTATTTGGAGAACAGGCTCAGGTTGATAAGATACTCAGTGAGCTTACTGTAATCCTCAATGAATTCCTGAATACCTGTGAAGATAACTCTATCCGGAGAGAAAAGGACGATGGTACCAGTACGATTAAGGTGATTAGTTACGACATCGATATGTGTAGGAATGTTGTCATACGGAATAGTAGCATCACCGATCATATCTTTATTTAAAGTGATAGCCCTAAACCACTCCGACAATGCGCAGACTACGGTTGATCCCACACCGAATGTACCACTTGAGAATCGGTATGATTTGGTATCGAATTTCCCACTAACACGTGATGATGAGTAGGCGTCAATGAGCTTATCTCTAGGGATACCACGACCACTATCGATCACCGCTAATTGATACGTGTGACGTCGATGATCATGAAACATGATAACGTCAATACTACCAATTCCTAATAATTCAAGCTCATCGGAAGAGTTATCGATGATCTCACGTGCTAGGGTATACAATCCCATGATAGATGTATCTGGGATATACGCTGACGACCTTAGACGGATATGAGTAACGTCGTCGAGTTTCTGTATAGAATCAGCATTATACACATTCATAAAGTTCTCCAAGTGAGGTTTATTCTACAGGATAAAGGGTATCAACCCTATTCTCTAAAGCGCAATCTTTACAACCGATACCAAGTAGGTGATCGATAAGTCTACAATCGATGCCCCTATGATTCGGGTTTATCTTACAAGGGATCTTGATCCACCATCGTTCTATGTATTCTCCAGTATGGAAGATGGTTTCACGATACCCATAAACTTCATCAACGAGTAAGATCATGTTATCATAATCAAGTAGATCAGTTCTACCTTCTGTATCAAGATCGAAAGATGATCGTGATAGCATGATAAATTCTTTACATATAGCTTGAGGATCAAACTGATTAACGAACTCTTGGAACCTGATGATACGTTGCATTCTTACGTATCGTGTCATGTCAGTAAACATAATCTTGTGCATGTCTTCTGATGTGTTTGTTAGCATGTTCATTTTACCTTGAATATGGATTAGCGGTATATTCATCTCATATTGTCATATGATATCTCTTCTATCTAATAATTAATTATATGTTTCATTCACCGCTTCAATGTATAATATATACTTATATATCTTAACAGCTATCTTAATAGTTATCTGTAGTAAAAATAAATAGCTACTGCTCTCACGCTGATGATACTCAGCGTGAGAGCAGGATCGAGAAGTTCGATTATGAGATGGATAACTGGTAAAGATCATTCGTACGTAGTTCGATTGGTACGAGTCCGAAGGCCTCACCATTTTGCTTCACGGCCGCTGTACATATCTCATTAGTTCTCAGATTGTGAGGTACGAATGCTAACGCCATACCACACGATGTTACCGCTTGAAGAGCCATCTTGGTATCAATTTCCATAGATGGAATAAAGCGCAATGCTAAACCGTTATTTTCGACAGCTGCGGAATATAACTCATATGTATGATATTCGTCAGGGACGATCTGTAACATTTCACCATTTTGCTTCACAGCTATAAGACATATGTCATACGTACGATAATCCTCAGGGACATATGGTAAAGCTAAACCATTCTGAGAAACAGCCGTATTACATAGGTCATTAGTAAGAAATTGTTCAGGTATATACTTTAAAGCTAAACCATTCTGCTGAACAGCAAGCGTACATAGTTGTTCATCAGTGATACTATTTGGGACCGATCGGATAGCGAGACCACTTGATTTGACAGCACTTTCACATAACTCATATGTACGCATTTTAACCGGAATACAGTGTAGCACATTACCATCATTGGTAACGGCTAACGTAAATAATAATTCAGTATACTGAGCAGGATCGATTACTTGTAACGCTTCACCGTTACTACTTACAGCCATTATACATAATGCTTTTGTTCGTAGATCGGCTGGAACAAATGCTAAAGCTAAACCATCATTTTCAATAGCTGTTACATATATCTCAGCTGTTCGTTTGCGTTCAGGTACATATTGTAACGCTAATCCATTCTGAGTAACCGCTGCAAGATACATTTTATCGCTAATGATTTCGCTATTGATAATATGCCTCAATGCTAATCCATCCTGAACGACAGCTGTATGACATATTAAAGATATTTGCTTTTTGACAGGAACGAATTCTAAAGCTGCACCATTTTGAGTAACAGCTATGATACATATGTCATCTGTACGGTCTTTCCTAGGTACCATCATTAAATCGAGGCCATTCTCAGTGACTCTTTGAAGGTAATACTGAAATCTCTCTTGACTGATTCTTTTCTTTTTCATGATGTACTCTCCTTAGTTATTGGTTTTATTATTCTTCGATGTATATATGTTTACGCGCTTTATCATTTTGTTCTATGGCAGCTAGATAGATCTCTTCGTTATATATTTCACTAGGAACATAATCGAGAGCTAATCCATTCTGTCTCACAGCGACCATACACATCTCATGCGTTCTTAATGCATATGGTACTAATTGTAGCATTTCACCGTCATCTGATACGGCAATCGTACAGATATTTACCGTTCGTAGATCGTAAGGTACAAATACCAACGCCTTACTATTCTGCTTAACAGCTATAAGACATAATTCCTCAGAACGAAGCTTATTAACAATAAAACACAAAGCTATCCCATTCTGATTAAGAGCTGTTTCATATATCTCTATTGTCCTCATGTTCATTGGAACGCATTCTAACATCATTCCATTTTCTTTTATTATTTCTATCCAATCTAGGATAGACATACCAGGTGTCGATTGATCGCTCATACTAATTAACCTTAAGTTAAGTAAACAGATTATAAATCACGACAATCTGATATACAATTCCATCCACTGCACATTGAATTATGAATATCATTTGTCAGCTTATTGAGCACTTTTCGATAACACCGATAAGCGCTTATATCAGACGCAAGCGCTGCAATGAATAATCTTATTGTACACATTCTCTCTGGAATGTATTCTAATATCCAACCGTATTTCCTGACCGCTACTAGACATATTTTATATGTATATGCTTCCTCAGGTATTAGCTCTATAATCAATGGATCTTCTTCAATAGCCATCAGACACATCTCCTCAGTGAGAAGCTCTTTTGGAACGAATTGTAATGCCCATGCATTTTGAGTAATAGCTACAAAACAGATATTTTCATCTTTTATTTCATCTGAGACAAATTCTAGTGCCCATCCACAGTTACTTACGGCTGTCATACATAAATGCTTAGTTTGATATTTCTTATGGATATGTTGTAACTTTAATCCACTTTCAGCAACCTCATCTAAATAAGATGATTTCAGATTTAACGCCCTTAAGTTCTGCATCAATCTAGTAAGACTAGGTAGAATTCTCCGCAGTGACCAGCTGTTTTTCTTTACGAGATCATCCATTACAACTCTCCTTTATAGATAAGTGAGGATCGGTTCATATAATAGACTAAATTCCTATAATAATATATATTTTAAATAACGATAAAAAATGAATGAAGCGACTCATCACCCATCGAATGCTATCATGCATTCGATGGGTGATGTTCTTATAAATTGTCAATGATTTCTATGTATCTTATTATGATGTATGTGTACAGTGTATCTACCTATCTATGTTCCAACCTTGTTAGATCAATAAGATGTCAGATAATGGGGCTTGTGGAAAGGGTATTTGAGTTGGAGATTATCCTGAATAAAGAGGATCATACGGTTGAGGCTTTGATGAGATCTTCGATGATACTGCTCATGATTTTTCTATCTTCAGGATTGTTATTCATCTCGCCACAATCCCAAAGACACGTTGTGAAATCGGTGGTAGCGATCATGTATTTATTGAAGCTATCGAGAAGGATCTGCTTATGACCTACATTCTTGATAATGTTGATACGCTTAAGCATATCAATGTGAGAGGGTGTGGTGATTGTGGGTTCTACTTCGGTGAGAGGGCCTTTTCTTTTATTCATAACATTCTTCCTTATGGCGTTGTTTGATATCTTCGATCATATCGGTGATCTTTTCTTTATCAGATGGATCATCAACCATGATAAGATGCTCATTTAAATCATTATACAGTCTATTGTAAAGACGATGCTTTTTGATTCTCATACAGTAATCATCTAACGGCTCGATGTCAGGTAGCTGATCATAATCAAGTGGAAGCTGATATTTCTCATTACGTGATTCTCTACCGTTAAGATAGTCGTTGTTGCTATTGAATATGATTTTACGTTCATCATCTTTGCTAGCTTGATCTTCGTCAAGTGCATCTTTCATTCTTCTTTTTCTTTCACGGATATTCGTAAGACTATGTTTTATCAGAACTAGTATGATCATACATACTGATATTAAGACACAGCATTGAGCATCGGTCATGGTCATATTCCTTTTGTAGAGGATTATCAACTATAGCACGCTTCATGATGAAGCTGCTTTATGTCGCTTAGAATATCAATAAGCTTATCCCTTTCAAATGGGTCACTGGTGGTCTGATAATAATTATTGAGGCTAAGATACAGTGTATTGTAGAGATGATGCTTTTTCAATCGTTCACTATAATTGTCCACAGGTTCTACTTCAGGGAATTTGAGTTTGTAAGATGTGTCATGTGGATTCGTGGTATTCAGCGTATCTAATCCAGACAGATTAAATTCAGAAGAGAGACGCGCGATCATGATAATAATATCTGTATCGTAACTGGATCTTTCTTGATGTTCTAGGATGGCTTCAGCGCTATCCAGAAATGCTCTCGCAACAACATTATCATTGATTCTATGCCAGCCTTTGGCATACATATATCCAAGAGCGAACGAAAGCGCAATTATTACCAATGCGACGATGAATATCAATGAGATATATATTTGTAGTGTAGCTAATTCTGACATGATATTCTCCTTATCGGTAAGATTGATCATCTGTTTCTTCTGGTTCGATACCATTATACCACCACAGTATATTAAGATTCTTATCGAACGCTGTTGACATTTCGTGTCCTTCATCTATACTAGCATTTCCAAACACACCATCACAGATGAGAGTGTCATTGTCACCGAGTTTGATATCTGTAAAGGTGTTGTACCGATTACAACAGAATCGTTTCGTATCGAACGTGATGAATGATCGATCAAGTTTGATAATAATCGCATCCACAACGCTATCGATATTAGATTTTGTATTACCGACGATATAGATGTAATCGCCAGTATCAATCGTAGCGTGTATCTCTATCCCTGGAAATCTGTGATCATGAGGCAGTGTAAATGATGGGGTGGTGTTGGTATTATCTGATTCTTTATTCATCATGATTCTCCTTTAAAAATGGGCATTTATGATGTTAACTAACATCGTATCATTTAATAATATATACTTAAAATCATTATCGATAGCGGTAGGTCCTGAGTACGAATATATTGATTAGCGGGGTTATGGGTGAACTATTGTATGATAAGTAATTAATTAGATGATTTCTTCATTTTACGATAAGGAGCCCTCAGTTATGGAAGACGCTATTGTTAATCAAATAGAAGCTGATGTCAAGAAGCTCGAAGAACACTGTGTTGGAACCTACAGTATTCGACAACGTATAATCGATAAACTATCTGTTGTTGTTGATGGAATGGTTATCGATCCATCTACCGATAAAGCTTCATCGTTAGAGGCAAAGATGGGTGTCGTTAATTCACTATTGAAAGTACTTGACGATACCGATAGTCAGCAGATGAAGATCGTCAATCTTAAACAGAAGATCAAAGCTGATGATATCAAAGAAGACACATTGAATACTATCAGTAATACCGTGACGGAATTCATGAAGAGACTTAGTCCTGGTAATCTTGTTTTACCATCTTCGAGCGAAGCCCAGTCTCACGAAGCATCAGATGCTATCCTTGATGGTATCATTGATAAAGAAAATATCAGCGTACTTGAAGGAGAACTCGAATTCACTTCAAAGACAGCCGCTGATATTATTATACCTGAAACAATGAAAGATTAATAGAATGAACTACGTATGCAGCGATTCAACGCTGCATACGTAGTAATGGTCAGATCTTATTTGAATTTACGTGAGCACCAGTTAACGAAATTATCACTTTTGGTGATATGTCGACATAACTCGAGATTGACGGATGCCTTCGGGTTGGTATCAGCAAGATGGAATAAGGTTGTGACAATCTCCACCACTGCACGTTCATTCGCCGGTAAAGCTGAAATAGCCTGAAGCGCAACTCTCAGTGTCGCGATATTTTTATTATCACAGGCTAATTGAAACATAAGGTTGAATGCTTCTTTTGTATTAGCTTTAAGCATCGATTTAATAGCGTTGTTAAGCGCCTTTACAGCTTTTACAGGCTTATGGGAATGGATAAGGTCGATGTATTGTTTATAAAATGAAACGAAGACAGGTTGTATCTTAGCTTTCTGTTTAACAGCTGAGGTAGGGGCAGTTGTATCAGTTGTTACAGAAGCAACTACAGTCTCTTCTTTAACTACAACTGGCTCTACAACAATGGGTGTAACTACTGCTGGTTCTTCAGCTACTACTGGTTCAACCGTAGGAGCAACTTCAGCTACTACAGGTTCTTCAACTATAGGAGCAGATACCGTAACTTCTTCAGTTTCTACAGCCTCATCAGCTACTACAGGTTCTTCAACTATAGGAGCAGGTACCGTGGTCTCTTCAGTTTCTACAGTTGCTTCAGCTACAGCCTCATCAGCTACTACTGATTCAACCGTAGGAGCAACCTCAGGTACTACTGATTCTTCAGTCACCTCAGTAGAGGTAACTGTTTCTTCATCTTCAGGTACAACCTCTTCCTCAACTACTGCTGGCTCTTCGATCTCTTGCTCAGCTACTGCTTCAGGTACAAGCTCATCAACAGCGGCTGGTTCTTCAGTGATAGGAGTAACTTCAACTAGTGGTTCAGGCATGACTTCTTCAGTTACAGCTGGTTCTTCAGTCACCTCATGAGCAAGTACCGTAGCCTCTTCAGCTATAGGAGCAACTTCAGGTACAATCTCATCAGCTACTACAGGTTCTTCTGTGATAAGAGTAGCTTCAGTTACCGGTTCAGATGCAACCTCTTCAGTTACTACTGGTTCTTCACTAATAGGAGTAACTTCAGTTATCGGTTCAGGTACAACCTCATCAGCAATGGCTGGTTCTTCAGTGATAGCCTCTTCAACTACTTCAGGAGCAGGTACCGTAGCCTCTTCAGTTTCTACAGCTACTACAGATTCTTCAGCCGCTTCAACCTCTTCCTCAACTACTGTTGGCTCTCCAATAATAGCCTCTTCAACTTCAGGTACAACCTCCTCGGTTACCATTGGCTCAACAATAGAGGTAGGTGTAATTTCTTCGACTACTGTTGGCTCTTCAATCACCTGATCAGATACCACACCTTCTTCAACCACTTCGGTTATTGGCTCAGCTACTGCTGGTTCTTCAGTGATAGCCTCTTCAACTACTTCAGTAGAGGTAACTGTTTCTTCATTTATTGCTTCAGGTACAACCTCTTCCTCAACTATTGCTGGCTCTTCGATCTCTTGCCCAGTTACTGCTTCAGATGCAACCTCTTCAGTTACAGCTGGTTCTTCAGTGATAGCCTCTTCAGTCACCTCAGGAGCAGGTACCATAGTCTCTTCAGTTTCTACGATTGCCTCAGATACAACCTCTTCAGTTACTACTGGTTCTTCAGCGATAGCCTCTTCAGTCACCTCAGGAACGATCTCTTCGGTAGAGATAACTACTTCTCCAACTACGGTGGTTTCTTTCATTTCGTCAGCCATTTTACAATCCTCACGATGGGGTTTAACAGTAAAAAATAATATATCAGAAATCTATTCTATCATACTATTGTGCATTTCAATAACTATATATATATGTGCATTATCACGATAAGGCCTACCTATAAAGGGACCTTATCGTGATAATGTAATCATTGGAATATCGGATGACCAAGATAGTCAAACCGTGTATTGATATTGCTCAGGTATCGGAGGATGGTATCGGTACAATTCATGATACCATGAAGCTTTGGATTCACAGCATCTTCATCAATTCTGAATTCCAACCAGCTCTTGCGAAATGAACATCGCAGATACTCGATTCCTTTCGACGTTGGTAATAACACTAATTCGCAATTAGAAAGGTCGTGATTACTACCTTTCATGTTCTTCGTCGTCTCTTTGTAATCGAATCGCTCTTCAAATACATGAGAGCTGATAACAAATATGGTATGACCAGAGCATGAGTATAACGTCCTACTGAAGACGTCACAGCGATTTGTTGACTTACCATTAAGATAGCGATAAGCTCTTACCGCTGCTTTAATGGGTTGATTGTTTTTATCAAGCACCATCTTGAAATTGTTGTTGACAGTGTATCTGTGTAGGTTATTCATAAGAGATGACATTGGTAGTATCCTCCTTGAGTTTGTGATATTATTAGACTCAACTAGGATAATCACCAGTGTTTAGAGTCTGTTAGGTTTCCATTTCATTTGTCAATCGATCTTTCGAATTCAGTAACATGTGAGACCGAGTCTTTGATATCATCGAGTGTCAAGATACGCTTTTCAGCTTCAGGGAGTTTTATTATCATACGCCCGATAGCTCCTAGGTATTTTAAACGTTGATTATTTTCCACGACTGGTATGCCTCCACGTCCTAAGATAGTGATCCATCCACCAGACTGAGACATTCCCAATCCCTCATACTTGATGTTCTCTATAGTCCTGAAACACACCCTATACGGTCTCTCAGTATCGAGAATAGAGAATGTCTTGGAGTATAACATCAGCATACCATAAGCGACAGGAAATTCATGACCGATGTATTTATCAACGATCACTGTGAGAACTGAATCATCCTTACTTTCATAAGCGAACCCCGAATAGAAATCAGCGTCGCCTGTAGGTTTGTTGTTATCATCAACTTGAACCAGTCGTACTATCAACTCAAGTGGCTCACCTTTCGCTCCAACGATAGCCGGACCTACTTCATTATCGATGTTGTAGGTGAGATTGGTATATTCATTCTTCATCCATGCAGAGATATCATCGATTCTCCAAATGAGTATCCCAGCAAGAATCACTAGGATGATTATGTTCTTTACTTTGTCGGATGTCATGGTGTTTCTCCTTATGATTAGTTTAGATCTGTTTCGATCCAATTTTCGTAGTTATCAATGATACCCCTAATGACGGTGATCTTACCATCGTTAGAAGGTATGATGATGTTGTAAACACCAGTTAAGATAGGCGAGTTGTTTTTAGATTCGATATTGGCTAGCTCACCATCTTTACAGGATGAATGAAAGAAGCTAGCTTCGCGTTCGTTTTCGGTACCGATGAATGCACTGATAACAGCTTCTCCTTTTATGTTGCGTTCATTCGATTTGTAAATGTCAGCTAAGAACCAACTGACTTCGTTTCCTCTGTTGATCCTGACACACACGGTAGATTGTTTTCCATTATGTATGATCGGGCTACCGATTGGATGCATTTGTTTGATGTAGGTGTACACCGGAGTAGCACCTACAGGTGATGATGACAATAGACTACCAAGTATAACACTCACTACGATCTGTATGACTTGTATGGTTTTCATAGTTATTCTCCCTGAGATGATGAAAGATAAGAAAGGTAAAAGATTAGACTACTCTGCTAAACTCAAAAAATGATATATAAATAAGATCCTTTAAGATAGCACCTGCTACTCACTGACGCATCACAGCGTCAGTGAGTAGCAAGCTTATTGATGAGTTCTTAGAAGGAAAGGTATGAATCAAATCATACTAGCAGTTTATTGAGATCGTCTAATTCGAGTAACGATACGCTGGTTCCATGCATAGCCTTTAGACTTGTGGTGACCATGGTGGATGATATACTGATAGGATAGATGTTAAGCATCTTGACTCCCACTTTCTTAAAGCGAGTGTCCATACACGTATAGCAATGCCCTCCTACGGTATTACAATACATCGGACTACGTACAATAACCGTCTTATCGATGTACTCATGGATGTTCTCTGGGGTGAGCTCTTTGATCGAGAGATTCTTACCGTTATCGTCGCGGGTTAATTGATCAGCTATCAAGATATTTCTATATACGAATCTACTGCTATTCTCCTTAGTGAGAAGAATAGGTAACCCTCTCATTGATCCACAGTCATCTTCTATTATAGCGCTATCCTGAAAGTTTCTTCCAAGCATTTTGCTTTCAGCTCCTCCTAGAGCTGTGCTTTTTGCTCGGGAGTAACTCCCTTTCCGGATATCATTAGCTAAAAGATCTAGCTCATCCATATTCCATCCTTCGTTTAGGTTGGTCTTACTGAAGGTGTAGGAGGTCTTTTCATCACCGAATGATTCCATGAGACCAAGCATCGTGAACATACGCTTACGTTGTACATCATAGTTCTTTCCCTTGATCAAGAAGCCAGTACAGATATCTCCTTTCATTTTCTCTCGATCAAGCTTTATCAGCTCTTCTTCTATTTTGACCATGATGTTAGGATCATCTAACTGATCTTTATACTGCTCGAAAAGCTCATCACGTCGAGCAGATACATCGTCATTAGACGTGATGCATTTCTCACTTAACGTTGGGACACAGATGTCATTTAAGCTACTAAGAAAATACACGTGATTGATGTATTGTAGTACCTGTTTCGGGGTAATGAGTTTATCAATCACCTTCTTAACAATATCATCCTCTATCTTCTTGATATTCCATTCACCATTGACATAAGGTATAATGGCATCAAACGGTCTCACTAATACGACATAGTTGAGAAGAAATACCCCTAATGTCGTTTCTATAGGAGATCCATTGTAATTTTCGATCATCCCTTTATTCAAGGTGATCCTGTCGTAGAAACTGAGCTTGTAGTTTTCTGGAAGAGAGATGGTAGAGGTTGTTAATATTCGATTATCTATACATGTTTCAACGACATAGGTGATATCACCATCGACATATAATTTGCCAGGTTTGATCATCTTGGTATTGATAGCTGTTTCTTTATCCATCAGAGGACAATCAGCGAAGTAATCAAATACAAAATCTCGACTAACCAGCCCGGCCCTGAATCGTATGAGTAGATCCAATAGAGGCGATGGGTTCTTTGGTTTCATGATGTGTACCTCAAGATAGATTTGGATCAGAGTTTATTTTGGATAGGTATGGACGAGATGATACGTTCTATCTGATGATCAGGGTTAGCATTGTCTATGATACGTTTAAAGTTGAAAGGTCTATCAAACAGTCGCTTATCAGTGAATTGAGACAATAGAAGGAGCATGATCATATCGATAGATAAATCACCGATAGCTTCGTCTGAATAATATTGCATATGAGATTCGGATTCATTCGAGATCTTCAATAGTAACGTTTTGACGATATCTGGATTAGTCGTATTGAGTGACTCGTATTGTGAAAGAATGGTGAGATTATTAGGTGAACTATATTCCTGACAATACTGAGATACCATTTGTTGTATTCTTTCTGGTTCGATGTAGATTATCTGATTATATACCAGATTGATAATGACATCGTTGGCCCAACGTTTCTCCTCATTTAATTTCATAAGGAAGGCGATATCATCAGATTTGACAACGATAGGACTATCATCACCGTTGGTTGCGATGTTCATTAACACTTCATTTATAGCCTTCACATATCCTGAAGTACTGATCACTTTATCGATAGCGAAAGTATAGAGTTCTACCATATGCTGACTACGTTCAGTATCTCGTGATGCTTCTAATAGGTGTATGAGATATTCGTCATCAGCCACATCACTGGTATAGGCGCAAACGTTCTTATAGAGATCAGCTACACTACGGATATATACCTCGATGTTATGTGGTACAAAGTTCTGATACAAGGTAATCAGAAATTGTACATTGTAATAGTTGGATAAAAGGTCCTCAAGGTCGATGTGGAATTTGATACCTTCTTCTTCAAGCATCTTAACGAGCATCATAGAAGCTTCTGTAAGTAACCTCGATCCTGAGGTATTGATATCAAATTCATCTTGTACACATGACACACAGAGTTCATTTACTCTGTTCTCGATATCACTCGATAAACTCATTAACTCGTGTAATACCATCATTAGGTTCTGGTTTCCTAAAGATCCCGATGTGTCCATCATTTCGTTAAGCATATTCATGAATTTCACTATTATCCTATTAGTAGTTTAAAATCACGATGACTGTCGATTCTATAGAATTGCACATACCCTATTTACCTGGAGGATTACCATATGCTACACTTTTCTGATTTTAGTAATGTAGGAGCGATCTTTAGCGAACATAACGTTAGCAAAATCATCATACCTATCGCAGCAGATACCCTTAGTGATTGTAATCTCTACAAGAGCATGTCTCAGAAGTACTCCGATCTGGATGCTAAATTCCAGGCTGTTGTCAAAGATAAGACATATAAACCAGGAGATTATATCAAGATATCTCTCGACAGTGGACATACCATATTTTTCATAGTTGTACGGTTGATAGAGAAATTCCAACCATACATCAATGATATCTTACTTGGGTTAGATAGATGTATGGTAGTCATACGTCGAGAGCTTGGTGATAACGTTGGTAAGAACAGCGTGGTTTTTATCCTTCCTACCGGTGACGAAATCAAACTCTCTGATGCTATCTTCATTCCAGCTATCAGTGACCAATTGAACTTTTCTGATATAGACGTGTTTATATTGACAGCGTGTGATTACGATCAATATATCGATCGTATTACTGAAAATGTAGTTTATTATAAGTTCGACTCATGGAAGTCAGATTGGATGCTAACACTTGATGATATCATGGTAGTTGACATTCTTTCATTATTGTCTGTCATGATGCATGATTTCAAGATCAGTAAGACCAATCTCATACGGTGCTATTATAATTGTCACCTGAATGGGATGTTCCCTAAACTTGAGTTCTATGATACCGAGTTTGGTAAGTTCTTTCGAATGTTCCTTCCAAAAAGCAACTCACTCATAAACCATGGTCTTCTTCTGAATCAACATCATTACTCTAATCAAGAACCGAAGAAGTTCAGTTGTGTTTTGGGGCCAACATTTCCTACAGTAAGAATGATGGCCTACACACAACTCATGACGAATCGATCGAGGTCACTTAAGATAGCGGTCGAAGTAAAGCATGACATCATTAAATCATACCAAGATAAAAAGAATGATGATACCCCATCGAAGTTTCAACCTCAGAGGGTTGAGACTAAACCACAGTCTTTTAGTTTCTGATAGGTATCATCTTAAGGAGATATGCTAATGGGTTCAGAAACATCTACATTACCAGAGCAACTAATACAATTACGTGCGTTGCTTCAATTCAATCAAGGTACTAGCTTGATATGGAATGCATTATTAGATCCTTTACCAATGGGAATAATGCTATTTTCTACAGATGATGGAGTCTTTAAATTGGGTGATGGAGTCACCTTATACGGCGCTTTACCTGCTCTATTCACCTATGCTGACCTGGTAGCAGCACAGGGTGTCAATGATCTATTCATAGAGCCTGAGATAGCTGATAATGGTAAGATCGTAGTGGTGGCTTTAGATGAGGCTACTGATATGATGAAATACAGCATCAGTGATACATCATTGAATGAGTTGCTTACATTGATTAATGTTCTTGAAAATAACAATACAACGATAGCTGAATTGCTGGCTTTAGCATTATCTATAGATGTGAGCATTACCACTTCTTCTAATAACAATCTGATCCTGGTTGATGGATTGAAGTATGTAGACAGTGGTAGCTCTATCACTGATATACAGACTCAGATCGCTGAAGCATCTACCTATGTTCCAGGTTCTCATCTTGAAGAGGTGGTTTTTTATTCCACACAAGATAGACTTAATGTGGTTGATAAAGCGGCTCTGTTTGATAATGTCACTTATTATGCAGATGTGATAGGATTTAATAACACTGCTGAGATCGTGTATGCCTTGGCTTCAGGTAATCCTAATATCATCATTACTCAGATCGAAGGTTCTCTTTTCTCTGTAGCACTGAATGGTGTATCTGTTGATAATAGAAATGATACTCCAGCAATACTGATAGCTTCTATTAATACAGCAGCTGGTACCAGCTTAGTGAAGAAAGCTGTGAGCATCAAAGTGTTGTATCAGCGAATCATTTCTAGTATTTATGGTGGAAGCGGATATGATTATTTTTATGGTGTAACAGTAGATTCGACTAATAATATCATTTGTGCTGGATACACAACATCTGAAGGTCTCGGAAGTTATGATGCTTTAGTAGTGAAGTTCGATCCTAATCTCACTATCCTTGCTCGTAAGAGATATGGCGGAAGCGGATATGATTATTTCTGGAGTATAGCAATTGATTCTACTGATAATATCATCTGTGTTGGTAGCACTACCTCTGAAGGATCTGGAGGAGATGCTTTAGTAGTGAAATTCGATTCCAGTCTCACCATTCTTGCTCGAAAAGTATATGGTGGAAGTGGTTATGATTATTTTAATGGTGTAACAGTAGATTCTTCTGATAATATCATCTGTGCTGGGAGTACTGCCTCTGAAGGTGCTGGAAGCGATGATGCATTAATAGTGAAGTTTGATAGTAGTCTCACTATATTAGCTCGAAAAGTATATGGTGGAAGTGGTAACGATTATTTCTATGGGGTGGCTGTAGATTCCTCTGATAATATCATCTGTGTTGGAAGTACTAATTCGGAAGGTGCTGGGAGTTATGATGGTTTTGTAGTGAAATTCGATCCTAATCTCACTATTCTTGCTCGTAAGAGATATGGTGGAAGTGGGAATGATATATTTTATGGTGTAACAGTAGATTCTTCAGATAATATCATCTGTGCTGGAGTTACGAGTTCTGAAGGATCTGGAAGCAATGATGCTTTAGTAGTGAAGCTTGATAATAGTTTCACCATTCTTGCCCGTAAAGTGTATGGTGGAATTAATAATGATTATTTTCAAACTGTAGGTGTAGACTCCTCTGATAATATTATCTGTGCTGGATATACTAATTCTGAAGGTGCGGGAAGTGATGATACTTTGGTGATTAAATATGATAGCGATCTTGCTATCCTTGCTCGTAAAGTGTACGGTGGAAGTGGAGGTGATTATTTTTATAGTGTAGCTGTAGATTCCTCTGATAATATCATCTGTGTTGGGAATACCACCTCTGAAGGATCTGGAGGAGACGCTCTAGTAGTAAAATTCCCATCTGATATCCCTGAAGGAACATTTACAGGGGCGGTCCTCACTGGGTTGACTATGGCTGATTCCACTCTTACCTTAGCTGATTCAGCTCTTACTCTAGCTGATTCTGCACTCACTCTAGCTGACTCGGCTCTTACTTTAGCTGATTCCACACTTACCTTAGCTAATTCAACTCTCACTCAAGAATCAGAGATTATTTTGACATAGCCCATGTTTGTATAGATAGATTCATCAAGTTGATGGCCTGATGATCTTTAAAGAATATTCTTTCAAGGAGATATAATAATGCCAATTTTACAATTACGATCATTGGTACAATTCAGTCGCGGTACGAGTTTGGTATGGGATGCATTGACTATGGCTATACCAGCTAATACCATATCATTTTCACTCAATGATGGAGTCTTCAAATTGGGTGATGGAGTCACCTTATATGGTGCTTTACCAGCGCTGTTCACCTATGCTGACCTGGTAGCAGCACAAGGCGGCGTGAGTGATCTATTCATAGAACCTGTGATAGCTGATAATGGTAAGATCGTGGTGGTAGCTTTAGATGAGCCTACTAGTACGATGAAATACAGCATCAGCGATACATCATTGAGTGGGCTGCTTACATCGATCAGTACATTGGAAGGTACCAATAATACCCAGGATACAGCGATAGCTGAGTTATTAGCTTTAGCGTTATCCATTGATGTGAGCATTTCAACTGCTCCAGATGATAATCTCGTTATTATCAATAATTCAAGATACGCTGATAGTGGTAGCTCTATCACTGATATACAGAATCAGATCACTGAAGCATCTACCTATGTTCCAGGTTCTCACCTTGAGGATGTCGTTTTCTATACCACGCAGGATAAAGTCAATGCAGCCGATAAGCTGGGTTTGTTTGATAATACCACCTACTACGTCGATATCGTCGGTTTCAATAATACTGCTGAGATCATATATGATTTGACCTCAACTAACACGAATATCACTATAACTCAGATTGAAGGCTCTTTCTTCTCTGTAGCACTAAATGGTGTATCTGTAGATAATCGAAATGATACACCAGCAATATTGATAGCTTCGGTGAATACAACAGCTGGTACCAGCTTAGTGAAGAAAGCTGTAAGTATCAATATCCCTGGAATATACATTGATGATGTTATCTTCTACGATTCAGCTGATAAAATTATTACTGTTGATAGGATGAATCTCGTCGACAACACTATGTATTATGCTGATGTTGTAGGGTTCAGTAATATCGGTGATATTGTATATGGACTTACTACAACAAATACGGATATCATCATAACCAGTCTGGGTGATTCATTATTCTCGGTTGCATTAACTGATGTTACTGTTGAAAGTATGAATGATGTATACGCCACATTAACCGCTACGATAAACAGTTCGGGTGGTATCAGTCTGGTAAGAAAAGATGTCAGCATTAACGTATTATATAACTATGTAGCTCCTGAGGTCATACCTGGTGTATCTATTCTCACAACCGTATATGGTGGAAGCGGTGATGATTATTTTTATGGTGTAACAGTAGATTCTTCAGATAATATCATCTGTGCTGGATATACTACCTCTGAAGGTGCTGGAAGTGATGATGCATTAGTAGTGAAGTTCGATCCTAATCTCACTATTCTTGCTCGTAAGAGATATGGCGGAACTGGGGATGATCAATTTCGAGGTGTAGCTGTAGATTCTTCAGATAATATCATCTGTGCTGGATACACTGGATCTGAAGGTACTGGAGACTATGAAGCCTTGATAGTGAAATTCGATCCTAATCTTACCATTATTGCTCGTAAACGGTATGGTGGAAGTGGTTATGATTATTTTAATGGTGTAGCTTACTTCTATGAAGTAGTTGTAGATTCTTCAGATAACATCATCTGTGTAGGGTATACTGATTCTGAAGGTGCTGAAAATTATGACGCATTGATAGTGAAGTTTGATCTTAATCTGGCTATTCTTGCTAGTAAGATGTATGGTGGAAGTGATTATGAACGTTTTTATGGAGTAACTGTAGATTCCTTAGATAATATCATCTGTGTTGGATATACTGGATCTGAAGGTGCTGGAGGAGATGCTTTAGTAGTGAAATTTGATCCTAATCTCACCATTCTTGCTCGTAAACGATATGGTGGAAGTGGATATGATCGTTTTTATGGAGTAGCGGTAGACTCTGATGATAATATCATCTGTGTAGGATATACTGGATCTGAAGGTGCTGGAGGAGATGCTTTA